>ENA-UOOI01000104-UOOI01000104.1-fermentation-metagenome-genome-assembly--contig:-NODE-104-length-99631-cov-7.506960_pt1 | contig 99631 bp, 98 predicted proteins | sample MGYA00245779_ERZ724027 | MGnify/ENA primary metagenome ERZ724027 (study PRJEB28704, sample SAMN03018318) | fermentation metagenome | biome: anthropogenic terrestrial biome; feature: soil; material...
CCCCTCGCAGGGCGCAGGTATTATGTTATCATGTTTGGCTGCCGCTGTAAAGATTGATAAATGTTACATAAGCAGACATAAGTCTGCTTATCTCCAATTATACATTATATGCTTTATCTTTCTTAATTATGCTTATATTGATGGAATCCCTACCTGATCGCCTTCGGTCCTCTCTCCGCGACCTCTAACCGCGCCATAGCCCTGGCCATTGAGGCCCTGGCCCTGGCAAATTCCGCCTGGCTCTTCTTTGCCTTGATGCGTTCTTCGGCCCTCTTTATGGCATCCTCCGCTCTCCTGATATCTATCTCCTCAGGCCAGAGGGCATCGTCAGAAAATATCTCCACGATATCGCCCATGACATTCATGAATCCGCCTGAGACATATGCCTTTTTTGCCTGGCCGTCCGTCCTTATCGTTATCGGACTTACTTCAATGGGGATCACTATCGGCTCGTGGCCGTATAAAATACCTATCTCTCCATCAAAGGTCTTTAAGACCAATGAATCCACATTTTCATCAAAGAACTTACGCGTAGGCGTATTTATTATCAAATGAAATTTCGACATCTTTAAAGCCTCCTCTACTGCAACGTCTTGGCCTTTTCGATGACTTCCTGTATATTTCCTGCCATAAAGAACGCAGCCTCCGGAATGTCATCCAATCCGCCCTCGATCAACATCTTAAATCCTTCGATAGTATCCTTCAGGGGCACATATTTGCCGGGTTTGCCGGAAAATTGCTCGGCCACGAAAAACGGCTGCGATAAAAACCTCTGGATCTTCCTTGCCCTGTAAACCGTAAGCCTGTCTTCCTCGGTCAGTTCTTCCATACCCAATATGGCGATGATATCCTGGAGCTCCTTATACCTTTCCAGTATCTCCTGTACTCTCCTTGCCACATTGTAGTGCTCCTCCCCCAATACTCTGGGATCCAGTATCTTGGATGTGGAGGCCAGCGGATCTACGGCCGGATATATGCCCATTTCAGCTATGCTCCGTGAAAGAACCGTCGTGGCGTCCAGGTGTGCAAAAGTCGTCGCGGGCGCAGGGTCCGTTATATCGTCTGCAGGAACATACACGGCCTGTACCGACGTAATGGAGCCGCTCTTTGTGGACGTTATCCTTTCCTGCAGTGATCCCAGTTCATTGGCCAGCGTCGGCTGATAACCCACGGCCGAAGGTATTCTGCCCAGCAGAGTGGAAACCTCGGAGCCCGCCTGAATAAATCTGAATATATTATCTATAAACAGGAGTATATCCTGATGCTCTTCATCTCTGAATTGTTCAGCCATGGTCAGACCTGTAAGCGCCACCCTCATCCTCGCGCCCGGCGGTTCGTTCATCTGTCCGAAAGCCAAGGCGGTCTTATTGATCACGCCCGATTCATTCATTTCGTTCCAAAGCTCGTTTCCCTCTCTGGAACGCTCGCCCACACCGGTGAATACCGAGTATCCGCCGTGCTGCGTCGCTATATTGTGAATGAGCTCCATGATAAGAACGGTCTTGCCCACTCCCGCTCCGCCAAACAGGCCTATTTTGCCGCCTTTTACATAGGGGGCCAAAAGGTCTATGACTTTTATGCCGGTCTCGAATATTTGCTGAGAGGGCGCCTGATCCTCAAAAGTAGGAGGCTCTCTGTGAATGGATTTATACGTTGCGTTTTCGACCGGTCCCTTACCGTCGATGGGCTGCCCGAATACATTGAACATTCTGCCCAGCACGGCATTTCCGACGGGCACCTCTATAGGGCGGCCGGTATCTTCCGCTACCATGCCCCTTCTCAGTCCTTCCGTTGCCGAAAGAGCGATGCAGCGTACCATATTGTTTCCAATATGATTCATTACCTCGAGGATTATCTCTTTATCTTCATTTTTGATTTTCAAAGCGTTATTTATCATGGGAAGGCCATTCTCAAACGTTACATCTATTACCGGCCCTCTTATTGCCGTTATATATCCCTTTTTAGCCATGTTATCCTCCTTTACCTCAAGACCTCGCTGGAAGATATTATTTCGGATATCTCTCGTGTTATCTTGCCTTGCCTTTCTTTGTTATATAAACGATTGAATTTATCTATCAGATCTTCCGCATTTTTTGTCGCGCTGTCCATTGCCGTCATTCTGGCAGTCTGCTCCGATGCGAAGGATTCCACCAGCGCGCCGTACACGACGCCCTTTATATATGATTCTGCCAATATTTTGAATACCGCCTGGGGAGACGGCTCATATTTCAGCGTATGCTGAGATCTCTTTCTTTCCTTGACACCCAGAGATTCCTGATCCAAAGGAAGCACCCTGAGTACGGCCGGCTCGTGCTTGAAGGATGAAATATATTTCGTATAGACTATAAAGACTTCATCCAGCAGTCCCTGCCGGTAGAATCTCAGAATGATGTTGGATATATCCACAGCACTGGCATACGTAGGGTTTTGCGCCGTATACAGAAGCGAAGTGTCTATGGTAAAGCCCCTCCTCTTGAAATAATCTCTGCCCATGGCGCCTATGACAAGCAGGTATGAATGTCTGAGCTCAGTCATAGTTTTCTCCGCCAGTTTGATGATATTATGATTATAATCTCCGCACAAACCCTTGTCGCCGGTTATGACTATTATACCGGCCCTTCTTTTGGGTTCATTATCCGTTACCAAGGATATATCCTCCGGATTTGTGTGCTCAAGAAGTTCTCTCATGGTTTCTTGTATTTGCCTGAAATAGGGATCCGCTATCTTAAGCCTCTCTTTTGCCTTCTGGGTATTGGCACTGGCTATCAGGTACATAGCCTTGGTTATCTTTTCTACTTCACCCACGCTCTTTATTCTGCGCTTAATATCTCTTTCAGACATTGCCTTTACCTTCATTCAGATATTCGCTTATGGCGCCGTCCAGTTTTGTCTTTATGTCATCATTGATATCCCTAGTTTTATTTATTTCATCCATCAGATCCCTGTGGTTTACATGCATATAATTGAGCAGTTCGTCTCTAGTCTGACGTACTTTATCCACGCTTATATCCTTAAAGAATCCGTTGGTGACGGCATAAATGGATACCACCTCGTCAAACATTCTATAGGGTTTATATTGTTCCTGCTTTAATATCTCCATTATTCTGTCTCCAAGATCGAGCATATCCTTTGTCGACTTATCCAGCTCGGAACCGAACTGAGCAAATACCTGCATCTCGCTGTACTGAGCGAGATTAAGGCGCAGGCTGCCGACGACCTTCTTCATTGCCTTCGTCTGCGCGGCACCGCCCACTCTGGATACGGAGAGACCGACATCTACGGCAGGCCTCATTCCTTTAAAGAACAGGTCGGTCATCAGATAGATCTGTCCGTCGGTTATGGATATGACATTGGTGGGAATATACGCCGCCAAATCGCCTTCCAAGGTCTCGACTATGGGCAGTGCGGTCATTGAACCGCCGCCCAGTTTATCGGAGAGCGCCGCGGCCCTTTCCAGTAAACGTGAATGTAGATAGAACACGTCTCCGGGGTATGCTTCTCTTCCCGGCGGTCTTCTCAGTAAGAGAGAAAGCGTCCTGTATGCCACGGCATGCTTTGACAGATCGTCGTATACCACAAGGACGTCTTTGCCAGAATACATCCATTCTTCCGCAATGGAGCATCCCGCATAGGGAGCTATATACTGCATTGCCGCGGAATCTGCTGCCGATGCGGAGACGACCACCGTATAATCCATTGCTCCCAATTCCCTGAAGGTATGGACAATGGAGGATACCGAGGATTCCTTCTGCCCGATGGCCACATATACGCAATATACGTTCTTGCCCTTCTGATTAAGTATCGTATCAACGGCTATAGCCGTCTTTCCGGTCTGCCTGTCTCCTATGATAAGTTCCCTCTGTCCCTTGCCTATGGGAATAAGAGAATCTATTGTCAAAATACCTGTTTCAAGAGGGGCATCGATCGGACGTCTGTCTAATATATCCGGTGAGGGGGCTTCAATAGGCCGGGCCTTTTCCGACGCTATATCTCCTCTTCCATCCAAAGCTTCGCCCAACGGATTGATTACTCTCCCCAGAAGCTTGTCGCCGACGGGTACATTCATGACCTTTCCCGTCCGCTTAACGACGGTTCCCTCCGGTACGGGGGCATTGCTCAAAAGTACCGCGCCCACGGTAGTTATATTCAAATCCAGCGCCATGCCGTATATACCGTTGCCGAAATCCAACAGTTCGCCGTTCATGCAGTTATTGAGACCGGATATCTGGGTTATGCCGTCCGTATAGCTTATGACATTGCCTACCTCTTCCCATACGGGCTGATAATTGAAATTGTTTATCGCGTTTTTTAATTCAAATTTGCTGTCTTCATTATAATCGCCGTTTTGCAGCTCTTTACGCAGATAATCCTTTAAAGAATCGATTTTACCCTTTAAACTGAGGTCGATCATTCTGTTGTCTTCAGTACGAAGTATTATTCCGCCCACCATCGAAGAGTCCGTTAAATATTTTATGGATATATCGCTGCCGAATGCCTTTTTAATGTTGTCCTCCAGCATCGACTGCATATCCGGGCCTATAGGTCTGGCCAAAACGACTGTCAGCTTTTCGTGCCCCTTGTTGTTCATGATATCATCCTCAATCCTCACATATCGTCGATAATACAATAAAATTCCGCATTATCATAAAAACATACGGCTATTTGCCGTCACCGGAAATAATATCCTGCAGGATATTGTTTATCAGTTCGGTATCCTCTTCAGGATCAAGTTTCACTTCCGTTACCTTATAGATGGAATCTATGATCATATCTATGATCTCCGATTTTAATTCCTTCAGCATTTTATCCCTGTCTGCCACGGTCTCCTTATGCGCCTGATCAATTATATTGGCTGCTTCTTCCCTGGCCTTGGCCACGATTTCACCATATTCCCTATTGGCTCTGTCCTGAGCATCCTTTATCATCTGCTGAGTTTTATCATTGGCTTCCTTCAGAGATTTTTCGATATCCGCCTTCGCCTTTTGCGCTTCTTCCCTGTCCAGTCTTGCATCATCCTGTATTTTTTGAATTTTTTCGCTCCTGTCCTTTAAAAACTTGGTCATGGGTTTGTATAAAAAACGTTTAAAGAGAAAATATAATACGACGATATTTATGATATTCCAAACCCATGTCCAGATATTCATGGTAAGCACTATATGCCACCTCTATTTCACAAAGAATATTATTAGTATGGCAACCAAAAGCCCATAAATTGCGGTTGCCTCCGACAAGGCGGCACCAAGCAGGAATATTGTCGTTATCTTGTTGGAAGCTTCGGGCTGTCTTGCCACAGACTCCACTGCCTTGGAGGTAGCATAACCTATGCCGAGACCGGCACCCATTACCGATAAAGCCGCTATTCCGGCAGCCATTGCAACTGACATATTATCACTCCTTATCCTCTATCATTCCATTTTTTCGATGCCCTCATTCACGTACATGACCGTTAAAAGGGAAAAGACAACCGCTTGAATTACTCCGTCGAAAAAGTCAAAGTAAATGCTTAAAAATGAAGGTAAGATCACCGGCACAAAGCCTTTGACCAGCTCCATTATTATAAAACCCGCCATAATGTTTCCGAACAACCGGACTGCAAGGGAAAGCGGCCGCGTAAACAGATCCAGTATTTTAAACGGCAATATTATGCTTAAGGGCTCCGTAAAACTCTTAAGCCAGCCTTTAAATCCCCTTGCCCTTATGCTGGAATATATGACGTAAAACATGGTAAGCACAGCCAAACTTCCGGCTATGTTGATATCCCTTGTAGGCGGACTGATCCCGAATGCGCCGATGATATTGGCCGCAATAAGATACAAGGCGACCGTACCTATATAGGGAATTATCACTTCGCCCTTAGGCCCGGTAACATCCGTAACAAAAGAGCTTATGAAGTCCAGCACTATCTCCAATACATTCTGTAAACCCTCGGGTATATTCTTTAGTTTCCTGCCGCCCAGCCAAAACAGTATGCCGAGAAACGCCACTATAAACCAACTGACCACTACTGTGTCGGTCACGGGTATACCACCTAATATGGGTATGGTAAACATCACTTTAGCCCCGAATTCCACACTAATCACCCCGCATCTTTCCCATTATAGAACTTATATTATAATGGTCAAATTCTTAATTTATCCATAAAAACGTTATTTTTAATTAAATTTTGCTATTATTCTCAATGCCATTCCCAACAGTATTATTTTCTAAACGTTTCATCGTTTTACTATTACAATGTTTGTTATTATTATTGCTCTGTTTTAAAAATTGATTCTTATTATAAAACTGCTTTAATAACTGCAGTTATGTTTGATATTATATAATCAGTGTTAATTATTTATTAATTGATCGAGTTATGCGAAATATTGGAATATGCAGAGAGGACACCGATCTTATCGGTGCCCTCTCTGTCAATCATCATCCTCGTCTTCTTCTATTCTGGCTATCGAGACTACTTCGTCGTTTTCATCCAGTCTGATCAGTTTCACTCCCTGACTGTTACGGTGGAGTTCGGATATATCCTTCACTTTTAATCTTATTATATTGCCGCTCATGGTGGTGATCATAAGATCATCCTCCGATTCGACGACCCTTATGGTAATGGCCCGGCCGTTTCTGCCGGTCATATTGTAAGCCTTTATACCCTTACCCCTTCTTGACTGCAGCCTGTACTCCCGCGTCGGCGTCCTCTTTCCAAAGCCCTTGTCGGTTACGGTAAGCACGTATCCGCTGCTGTCTATATGATCCATTCCTATTATCTCGTCGCCGTCACTCAGCTCTATGGCCCTTACTCCCTTGGCCGTCCTGCCGGAGGCCCTTACGTCCTTTTCTGAAAATCTGATGCACATGCCGCCCTTGGTGCCTATGATGACCTCCTCGCCGTCCTTCACCAGACGTACGGATATCAGCTCGTCCTCCTCACCCAGAGAAAGCGCCCTTATGCCGTTTTTCCTCACGTTGGCATATTCATTCAGCACGGTCTTTTTGATAAGACCCGACTTGGTGACCATTATGACGCACAGATCCTCATTGAAGTCCTTTACTGGCAGTACCGCGTTCACCTTTTCGCCGCCCTTGAGCTGTATAAGGTTGACGATCGCGGTGCCCTTAGCCTGCCTGCCCTCTTCCGGTATCTCAAAAGACCTCAGCCGGTATACGTTCCCGAAATTGGTAAAGAAGAGCAGATTGTCGTGTGTGGAGGTGATGAGTATGCTCTCCACGAAGTCCTCTTCTCTGGTCGTTATACCTATAAGACCCTTGCCGCCGCGTTTCTGGCTTCTATAAGTCGTGATCGGCAGCCTCTTGGTATAGCCGAAATGGGTTATGGTAACGACCACATCCTCCTCCTTGATCAGGTCCTCAAGCTCTATCTCCTCATACTGTTTTACTATCTCCGTCCTCCTGGCGTCTCCGTACTTATCCCTTATCCTTATGAGATCGTCCTTTATCACCCCGAGGAGCACCGTTTCGCTCGCGAGTATTTCGTTATATCCCGCTATATCCTTCATAAGGGATTCGTATTCGTCGTCGATCTTCTTTCTCTCAAGTCCCGTGAGTCTCTGCAGTTTCATGTCCAGTATGGCCTGGGCCTGTTTCTCGCTCAGGCCGAAATTCTCCATGAGCCCCGTCTTGGCCTCCTGAGTTGTAGAAGATGACCTTATCAGGTTTATTACCTCGTCTATCCGGTCTAAGGCTATCCTCAGGCCCTCCAATATATGAGCCCTTTCCTGCGCCTTTCCCAGCTGGTATCTGGTCTTCCGGGTGACGACTTCCTTTTGGAAGTTTATATACTCGGTCATGATGTCCTTTATGTTCAGCACCTTAGGTATGCCGTTTACCAGTGCGAGCATGATAACGCCGAAGGTATCCTGAAGCTGCGTATGGGCATACAGCTTTGTAAGTATGAGGTTGGGATTGGCATCCTTTTTAAGCTCCACCACTACCCGCATACCCGATCTGTCGGATTCATCCCTCAGGTCGGAGATCCCCTCGATCTTCTTCTCCTTGACAAGGTTTGCTATATCCTCGACAAGTTTTGCCTTATTCACCATGTAGGGGATCTCAGTTATAATGATGCGGCTTCTGCCCTTTACCTCCTCGATCTCCGTCCTTCCCCTCATGATGACCTTGCCTCTTCCGGTAAAGTAAGCGTCCTTTATGCCCTTGGTCCCCATTATCAGTCCGCCCGTTGGAAAATCCGGACCCTTGATGTATTCCATTATCTCATCTATTTCCATCTCAGGGTTATCCATGAGCGCGATGATCCCATCGGTCACCTCGTTTAAATTATGCGGAGGCATATTGGTTGCCATACCTACGGCTATACCCTGGGAGCCGTTGACCAAAAGGTTGGGAAAACGGCTGGGCAGCACCACGGGCTCCTTCAAGGTCTCATCAAAGTTTGGCACAAAGTCCACTGTCTCTTCATTGATGCCGGCGAGCATTTCAAGGGATATGCGTGAAAGCCTGGCCTCCGTGTACCTCATGGCTGCCGGCGGATCTCCGTCCACGCTTCCCATGTTTCCATGTCCATCCACCAAAAGATATCTTATGGAAAAATCCTGCGCCAACCTAACCATGGCGTTATAAACGGCGGAATCGCCGTGCGGGTGATATTTTCCCAGAACGTCACCCACGATACGCGCGGCCTTTCTGTACGGTTTGTCAGGCGACATACCCAACTCGTTCATTGCATACAGTATCCGCCTGTGCACGGGCTTGAGTCCGTCCCGGACATCGGGAAGGGCCCTGCTCACGATGACGCTCATGGCATAGTCTATATATGACTTCTTCATCTCATCTTCTATATCTACCGGTATTAAATTTTCTTCATCCATTCAAGCCGCCTCCCTATATGTCCAAATTCCTGACAAGGTGAGCATTCTTCTGTATGAATTCCCTTCTCTGCTCGACGTTCTGCCCCATCAATATAGAGAATATCTCGTCCGCCGCCAAGGCGTCCTCCATACTCACCCTGAGCATTATCCTTGTCTCCGGATTCAGCGTGGTATCCCACAGCTGATCCGCATCCATCTCACCAAGACCTTTATACCTCTGTATTTCGGCCTCATGGCCTATATCGTCCAGTACCTTCTCCAGTTCCCTGTCGCTATAGATGTACTGCATGAACTTGCCCTTGACCACCCTGTAGAGAGGCGGCTGAGCTATATATACGTAGCCGTTGTCTATCAGTTCCGGCATATATCTGTAAAAGAAAGTGAGGATCAGCGTCCTTATATGGCTGCCGTCGACATCGGCATCGGTCATGCATACGACCTTGTGATACCTCGCCTTGCTTATATCGAAGTCATCGCCTAATCCTGCGCCTATGGCGGTTATCATCGCCCTTATCTCTTCGCTGCCCAATACCTTGTCCAGTCTCGCCTTCTCCACGTTCAATATCTTTCCCCGTAAAGGAAGTATGGCCTGAAATCTCCTGTCTCTTCCGGATTTTGCCGAGCCTCCTGCCGAATCGCCCTCCACAAGATAGAGCTCGCAAAGGGCAGGGTCCTTTTCAGAACAGTCGGAGAGTTTTCCCGGCAGCTGCATGGAGTCAAGAGCGCCCTTCCGGCGGGTAAGTTCTCTGGCCTTCCTGGCGGCTTCTCTTGCCCGCGACGCAGTCATGGCCTTTTCAAGGATGATCTTGCTTACGGAAGGATTTTCTTCAAAAATCGCCTCGAGTTTCTCATACACTGCGTTTTCAACAAAGCCCCTGATCTCGCTGTTTCCGAGTTTAGTCTTTGTCTGACCTTCAAACTGAGGATCGGTCAATTTTACGCTGACGACCGCTGTCAGCCCTTCCCTGACGTCCTCTCCCTGAAGGTTTTTATCGGCATCCTTTAGCATACCAAATTTTCTTGCGTAATCGTTTATCACCTTGGTTATGGCATTTTTAAACCCGGTGAGGTGGGTGCCCCCCTCATGGGTATCTATATTATTGGCAAAGCTGAATATCGTCTCGCCGTAGGAGTCGTTGTACTGCATGGCCACCTCCAGCTCGGCGTCGTCCTTCCTGTCGGAGATATAGATCGGGTCGCTGTGAAGGACGTTTGCAGATCTGTTTATATACTTTACAAAGGAGACTATCCCGCCCTCATAGCAGTATGTCTCTTTTTCATCGTTCCTCTTATCCTCCATGATTATGCTGAGGCCTTTATTCAGAAAAGCCAGTTCCTTCATCCTTGCGGACAGCATATTATAGTCAAAATTGACATCCTCGAATATCTCTTTATCCGGTTTGAATGTCACCTGAGTGCCATGCCTGTCCGTGGGACCGAGTTTTATAAGTTCGGTCACCGGCTTTCCCCTTTCATACCTCTGCGTGTAGGAGTCGCCCTCCCAGTCCACCTTTACTTCCAGCCATTCGGAGAGTGCGTTTACCACGGACACGCCGACGCCGTGCAGGCCGCCCGACACCTTGTATCCTCCTCCGCCGAATTTTCCTCCGGCATGCAGTATGGTGAGGACCACCTCTACGGCCGGTCTTCCGACCTGGGGCTGTATATCGGCAGGGATGCCCCTTCCGTCGTCGGTCACCGTACATGAACCGTCTTCATTTAAAGAAATATATATTTCAGTACAGACTCCAGCCATCGCTTCATCGATGCTGTTGTCCACCACCTCATATACCAGATGATGCAGTCCTTTGAGACTGGTGGAACCTATATACATACTCGGTCTCTTTCTTACCGCTTCCAAACCCTCTAATATCTGGATCTCGCTTGCATCATATCTCTCATTTGCCATTCATCCACCCCCTAATCGCTAATCTCGTACGGGTTTGCTGCTCTCTTCAATAAAGTCACCGACGATATGGGAGAACAGTAGATAAAGTATTTATCATCCTCTTCGACCAACACAAGGGATTTTACATCCTCGGTGATCTTATTTTTTAAAAATCCTTCTTCCTGGTATATATTTATAAATTCCCGGTTTATTTCCGATGAAACCGTCGAATCATAATCTATGATACTGATCAGGTTTTTCAGCGGCACAACTATATTCTCGCCTATATGAAGGAACATCATATCACCCCCGGCCTTATTTCATTCCAGTCCCCTTTGAGATAAACCTCGTTGGCGGTTATCAGAGACTGCATACCCTTTATATTATCTATGACAAATCCCTTTCTGTCATCATCCAGCTCGGAGAAAACATCATCGAGCAAAAATATGGGACTCTCGCCGATCTCATTTTTGACGATCTGTATTTCCGACAATTTTAAGCCCAGGGCTATGGTCTTTTGCTGACCCTGCGAGGAATAACTCCTGGCTTCTTTTCCGTCCAGAAGTATCCTTATATCGTCCCGGTGAGGACCTATGGTGGTCAGCCCGTATGCTATATCCCTGTCCGCGGCTGCTTTCATCAATTCAGCATAATCATCTTTATTATTTCCAAAATTAACAATATATTTAATATCCAGCATTTCGCCGCCGCTTAAATTTTTATGGATGTCCGCCGCCGTTTTGGAAAGTATGTTCACAAAGCGCGACCGCATACCGGCAATTTTTAGTCCGTACCCGGTCAACTGTTCGTCCCACGAGTATAAAGTATATCTTAAAGAGGGTTTTTTTGCAATATTTTTGAGAAGATTATTCCTTTGTTTCAAAGTTCTGTAATACCTCATCAAGTCATATCTGTAATTAGGCCTTATCTGGAGCAGGACTTCGTCTATAAAATTCCTTCTCTGCTCGGGATTTCCCTTTACGATATACATGTCTTCGGGAATAAAGAGGATGGTATAAAGATTTCCCAAGAGCTCGGAATTTTTCGCTATGTCCATGCCGTTTATCCTGGCCTGTTTCTTTCCTTCCCTGTCCAAACCGTAGCGTATGCTAAATTCTCCTGAGTTCCTTACCGCTTTGATATAGGCAAAGAAGCTGTCTTCATCATAGTTTATTATCTCGTTCAGGCGGGACGTCCTGAAGGATCTTCCGCGGCTCAAGAGATATACGCATTCCAGTATATTGGTCTTTCCCGCGGCATTTTTACCCAACACCATATTTATACCCTTGTCAAATTCCAGGCGAAGGTCCTTGAAGTTTCTATAGTTATCCAGTCTCAGCTCCTCTATATACACGACCTCATACCTCTGTATTTCATTTTATTTGCTGCCTATTATCGTATAATTATCGTCATTGAATCCTACGGTATCGCCGCTTACCAACTTTTTACCCCTAATGGTGCACATCTCGCCGTTTACCGAGACCTTGCCGGACTGAATGAGCAGCTTCGCCTCTCCCCCGGTTGCCGCCAGGCCCTGCAGTTTTAAGAACCTTCCCAAGGTGATATAATCCGTATCTATTCTTATTTCCATGGAACTTACGCGTCCTCCTTCATTTTGACAGGCAGCACGAGATACAGATATTCATCACCCTGGACCGGCTTTATCACGCAGGGAGATATGCTGCTCAAAAGCTCCATCTTTATGGTCCTGTCCTCTATGGTCCTCAGCGCGTCCAGGAGATATACCGAATTGAAAGCTATGGAGAGGCCGGGCCCGTCCGCCTTGATATCCAGCCCCTCGTTGAAATAGCCTCTTTCGTCCCTTGCCTCCACGCCCGCATAGTTACCGTCGAAGGTAAACTTGACCAGTGTCTTCCTGTCTCCGGATATCAGGCTGGCCCTCTCTATGGTATTGATGATCTCCTCAGTCTTTACCTCGCACACCAGATTTTTTTCCGCGGGAATTATATTTTCATACTGTATATACTCCCCTTCGAGCAGGCGCGTATACACGACCGTATGGCCCATATCGAAAACGGCCTGGTTTTTCCCCGCGGAAATATGGACCTGTCCCGATTCCAGCAGTTTGGTGATCTCATTCAAAGCCTTATAGGGTATGACAATGCTGAGATCCGAGCCCTTCTCCGTATCATACCTGCGGATCGCCAGCCTGTAGCCATCCAGCGCGGCCATTACGGCGCAGCCGTCCGAAATCTTTAAAAGCGAACCGTTGAGTATGGGATGAGACATATCGGAAGATACCGAAAAAATAGTTCCCTTTATCATGGAATTCAAAATCTCCTGATCCATCATGACCCCGTTTTCAGTCTCCGCATCCGGCAGCTGCGGAAACTCTTCGGAATTATAACAGGAAATATTGAATACGCTGTTCATGCTTTTAATTGTTGCCTTGTTGTCATTTACCTCGATGTATATATCGGAACCGGGCATCGTCCTCACTATATCGGAAAATATCCGCGAATTGATAACCGTCTCGCCCTCTTCGGATATTTCCGCGGTAAGGTGTGTCACGATGGTAAGTTCCAGATCGGTCCCCGTCATGGTGACAAATCCATCCTGTGCCTTTATGTATATGCCCTCCAATATCGGAAGCGTGGTCTTCGTATTTATTCCCTTTAATACCCGGCTGGTCGCATTTTGCATTTCCTGGGTATTTACGGTTATCTTCATCTCTTTATCCTCTTTTCTTTATATATTTTTTTATTAACAGTAGTAGTAGGGGCTGTGGATTTGTTGAAAACTGTCTCAAATTGATATAAAATGACGCATTGGAATGTATAAAAATATGTTAAAATTTCAGTTCTAAATTCACGTATAAAATCATATAATTTTACGATAGGGGAAAATATCTTTTTCCACAGGTGTTATCAACGTGTAAACTGTGAATCATTCGCCGAGTATCTCTTTTTTTATGCTCTCGATCGTGGATCTCGTTTCACTGTCATCCTGTATATCCTTGGCTATCTTATCATAGGAGTGGATGACCGTGGTATGATCCTTTCCGCCGAATTCCTCGCCGATCTTGGGCAGGGACATATCGGTGAGTTCCCTGCACAGATACATGGCCACCTGTCTGGGTATGGTGAAGTTCCGCGTTCTCTTTTTTGACTTCATATCTTCTATCTTTATGCCATATCTCTTAGCCACGACCTCTTCTATGTAACGGGCGTTTATCTCCCTTTTGGCATTCTGCGTCAGAATATCCCGCAGGGCCTCCTCGGCCATTTCAATGGTGATGTCCGTTTCTATAAAGGTGCTGTATGCGGCGACTTTGATAAGAGCTCCCTCCAGTTCCCTTATGTTCGACTGTATCTGCTTTGCCATATAGACCATGACGTCGTTGGGTACGTCTATGTTTTCCTGCTGCGCCTTTTTTTTCAATATGGCGATACGGGTCTCAAAATCCGGAGGCTGTATGTCCGCTATAAGGCCCCATTCGAACCGCGATATCAGCCTGTCCTCCAATTGCTGTATCTCCTTGGGAGGCCTGTCCGAGGACACCACGATCTGCTTGTTGGATTCATACAGGGTGTTGAAGGTATGGAAGAACTCCTCCTGGGTCCTCTCCTTATCTCCTATAAACTGGATATCGTCGATGAGGAGAACGTCCACGCTCCTGTACTTGCTTCTGAATTCCTCATTCTTATCGTCTTTTATGGCGTTTATCAGATCGTTGGTAAATTTTTCAGAGGTAACGTATAGTACCTTCATATTCTTATTGTTGTTCAAAATATGATGTCCTATGGCGTGCATGAGATGGGTCTTTCCCAGGCCGACGCCTCCGTATATGAACAGAGGATTGTACGCATGAGCGGGGGACTGTGCCACTGCCAGCGATGCGGCATGGGCAAACCTATTGCTGTTGCCTATGACAAAGGTGTCGAAGGTATACTTTGGATTTAAAAAATTGATAAGATTATCGGGAAACTCATTGTCTGTCTGACGGTTTTGCTTTTTGTATGCATCCTTATCGATCACCTTGACCTCGATGCCATATTTTTTTTCACCGACAGCGTCAATGATATTGGAAAGATATCCAATGTACCTTTCGTTTATCACATTGCATGTAAAGGAATTGGTAACTCCCAAGGTAACGGTATCCTTATTCATATCCAGCGGTATCAGGAGTTTGAACCATGCATTATAGCTTACCTCCGTAAGCTCGGTTTTTACACGCTTTGTTACCTTGTCCCAAAGGTTTTGAAGCTGTTCGTCCATATTGCGTCCCCCTATTAAATAATTACGGCCTCCTCGCGGGGAGGCTTTAATTCTGTGGAAATAATAATCAACAAATTAAAAGGATGCGAATTATATAAAAATCATTATTAACGAAAATGTTTAACAAATTATCCACAAAATTATCAACAACCTGTGGATAATTTGCTGCGTTAAAAACTTATCCACAGTTATGATACCAAATTATCCACAGATATTCAATATTTGTTTTGCGTCTTCAGGCGCCGCATCCATGACATCCGGAGCAATTTCCGCCGCATTCTCCGCCCTTGCGGATGAAATTCATACTCTTGTATACCTGCTTGATATCGTTCGAGCCGCATCGAGGACATTTGACCAGGCCGTCTTCCTTGGCCTTGATGCTTACCAATTCGGTAAAACTGTTTCCGCATGATTTGCATACGAAATCATAGTTTGGCATTAACATCACCTTCCTTTAGATTCTTGTAAAAAAATATTTACATAGACTTTTGCCGCAGCATGCTGCTTATCCTTCTCATTTCTCTTTATTAATGAATGCCTCATACCAATTATTATACGATAAAAGACGCCTCATTTGTTCATGTAAAATGAGACGTCTTTATTGTATTGCGTATAAAAAACCTTATTTGGACGACCAGCTGCTGATATTGTGATATAGGGCGTCGGTCTCAGCTTGGGTTTTGCCGTTTAAGATCACATAACCTGGATCATTGCCCTTCAGCTGCACGACAACGTATCTGTCTACATTATTATAGATGTAAAGCATGCAGCTTCCATATCCCTTAAAGGAAAAGTGCCCGTAGCTCTTACTTTGGCCGCCGTATCCGTTTACGCGCGTTCCGTCGGGGGGAAGATCATCCCTTATTGTTACGGACTGTACCTCGCTCTTATCGAAAGTCATATCGTACATGGCTGCGTCGACAGTGACCTTTGGGCCGCTCACGGAGACCTGATAATCCTTCGATCCCCCATACGCCGTTATGCCTATGATAATGACGAGAAATGCCGTTATGCCGAAACAGATCAGCTTGCCGGCGGGCCTGCCGATATTTATGGTCCAGCCCATGCCAGCCATCCGCTTTGGTACGAAGAGACGGGGGTCGCCGGGATCGTAATAAAATCCCCATTTCCATAGGATCTGCTGATCCCCCGCATTTTCCTGTTCTTCAGGCAGCTCGTCTGCAAATTTTTCCTCCAAACCGCTTATTTTGCTTTGCTGCCATCGGATGATGCCAAACACAGCGGCGAGCAATACTATCACGGGCGCCAGTATGGCCAGGCCGTTTTGGGCATACATCATCGACGCGCTGAAAAGCAGCCAGAATACCAGCATCGCCAGTGCGCTGAGCGTGGCCGCTATGCTGTTTATACGCTCCTCCTGCCGCGCAAACTGCGCGTTTACGGTATTGGAGTGCCGCCCCCGCATTTGATAAAAAAGGTAGACGAAGCTCAGCTGGCACAAAGGACCTATTAAGCTAAAACCTATCGGATAGATCTGACGCATATTCGTGTGGAAAAGTAAAATTACCGTAGGCAAAAAGTCAAGCAGCAAAAACAGCCATACCCAGACGGGCGATATAGCAGATTTTCCGCTGTCCCTTGCGACTTCCAGATCTACCGTCACAATATTTTTCTGCGGGTATATCCAATTATTTTGTTCCTTTATATGCTGCAGTTTCATCTGATATCGATCGATGACAAGCCAATTGACAAAGAGGTTGGCCATCATCAGCAATATCATGATAAAGTCAGCATGGCTGCTGACGGGTTCAACAAACAATAGCAGGCTGCATACTGCGGAAAGCAGCAGAACGAGCCGGCAGGCCTTGGTAAAGGAGACCAGTGTTTTCTCTATTTCGTCATGCTGTGAATGTGCCTTTGACAGCACGACTCCCAGTACCTGATGGTCATGATACTGAGCGGAATACAGTGACGAAGCAGTCATTACCCAAAAGACAATCCACAATATTATGATATAAGTTACGATCATGGCAGTACCTCCTTATGCCCATAAATTTTATTTATAAGCAGTAAAATGTGCCTTTCAAGTTCTTGCTGGGAAACGCCCTTGGTGTATGCTTCAGAGATCAGGAGCATGGCCGTATGGTCAAAATCCATATCCAGAGCATTTTCCTTCGGCTGAAGGCGGTTGACCTGGGCGCCGTGGCGCCTATCCATCAGTATCACTCCCTCATCCTTCAGCATACCGTATGCCTTGCTGACGGTCATGGGATTGACGCCTATCTCATCTGCAAGCTGGCGCACGGTGGGAAGCTTGTCGCCGGCCCTCATCTGACCCGTGGCTATTCCGAAGACGATCTGATTGCGTATCTGCTGATAAATGGGAATATTCCCCGACATATCGATTTTTAATCTCACGTATTCATCCCCTCCGTATATTTGTATTACATATTGTAATACAAATATACATTGACTGTAAAGCATTTTTGAAAAATTTATTTCCTCTATATGTCACTGCATAAAATGCGAGCTGAAAAATCCAAATGTTTTATGTGATCCCTCCGTTATATCTTCTTGACACACATAATAAAGCAGGATATAATCATTATAGTTATCGTACAGGTTCTAAGCAGGAGGTGTTGTTGCGATGAAAATGACTTTTCAGCCGAAAAAAAGAAAAAGAAGCAGAGTGCATGGCTTTAGGAATAGAATGAGCACGGCTAATGGCCGTAAAGTGCTGTCGAAGAGAAGACTTAAAGGGAGAAAGAGACTTTCTGCTTAAGGCCGCAGTTTAACGGCCTTTTTGTGCATTATGGGGGTCCTTTATGAAATTTACTTTAGGATTGAAGAGAAGCGCAGACTTTAACAGGGCTTACAAAAGAGGCAGATACTATGCCGATGATATAATGGTGATATATATTCTCCCTAATAATGGCGATAATAACAGGATAGGTTTTTCCGTCAGCAGGAAGATGGGCAACAGTGTCAAGAGAAACAGGATAAAGAGACTGATGAGGGAAAGCTACAGAAGGCTTGAACCCGGCGTCGGTGTGGGATATGATATAGTGGTCGCCGCCAGAAAGATGTCGGCGCAGGCGGACTATTATATGATGATCCGCAGTATGAAAAGACTTTTAAAAAGATCGGGGATCCTCAGGGAGGCGTTTCATTGAAAAGGTTTTTAATCGGCCTTGTTAAACTTTACAGAAAGTTTATCTCTCCTATGAAACCGCCGAGCTGCAGATTTTATCCCACATGTTCCGAGTACGCCTTACAGGCGTTGGAAAAATACGGAGTTATAAAGGGCTCCTGGCTATCCGTATGGAGGATCTTAAGGTGTAATCCGTGGAACCCAGGCGGATATGACCCGTTAAAATAATTATTGTTTGGGGAGGTTTTAGAATTTGGGCGGTTTAACTCAGTTCATGGGTACTATTTTCGAATACATTTTTGGATTTACCGGCAGTTATGGCATCGCGATCATAGTTTTTACCGTGGTCATTAAGCTCATACTGCTTCCGATGACCATGCCGCAGATAAATTCATCCAAGAAAATGCAGGAGATACAGCCTCAGCTTACCAAACTTCAGGAAAAATATAAGAATGATCCTGAGACAATGAATCAAAAGGTGATGGAGTTATATCAGAAGAATAATATAAACCCGATGGCGGGATGTCTTCCGCTTTTGATACAGCTTCCGATACTTTGGGCTTTATTTGCCATGTTCCGGGACTATCCGGCTCTTGCCGGCACCGGCTTTTTGTGGCTTACCGACCTTTCCAAGCCCGATAAATTATATATTCTTCCGATCCTCTCGGGGGTTACGACATATATCACTTCAGCAATGATAACTCCTAAGGATACACCGTCCAACCAAAAGATGATGAACTACATGATGCCCATCATGATCATATGGATGACGATAACTTTGCCGTCAGGTTTGGGGGTGTATTGGGTAGTTAGTAATATTTTCCAGATCATACAGCAATATTTCACAAATAAAAGGCCGGGAGATGTGAAAGGAGAGACCAACCAATGAAGGTTTTAGAAAAGTCAGCTAAAACGGTTGATGAGGCGATAAGACTTTCTTTAGAAGAGTTGGGAGCTGCGGCAGACGAGGCCGACATTGAGATAATCGACGAGGGCAGCAAGGGTTTGTTCGGCTTTGGCTTTAGAGACGCCAAGGTAAGGGTAACCGTTCGCTATGATGCCGAAAAGGAAGTAAAAAAATTTCTGCGGGATATCTTGAGGATATTGAATCTGAATGTGGACTTTTTAATAGATTATAACGTTAATGAGAACGTGATGAAGGTGGATTTTTTCGGCACCAACGTTGGTTTTATCATTGGACACCGCGGCGATATGCTGGACAGCCTCCAGTATCTGTGCTATATTGTGGCCAACAAGGAGAGGACCGACAACGGAGTTATTCGTGTGATTATGGATGCCGAGGGATACAGGGAGAAGAGAGAGGCTACTCTCAAGGGCCTGGCCGAAAGAATGGCCCGAAAGGCCGTCTCCATCCACAAGAATGTGATCCTGGAGCCGATGACTCCGTATGAACGAAAGATAATTCATGAGGCCCTGCAGGACGATCCCTTGGTGGAGACATACTCCGTCGGAGAAGACCCGCACAGGAAGGTCGTTATATCCCTGAAGCAATAGCCCAGTATTTATGCTGGGTTTTTTAAATTATTTATCATATATCTCGGGTGAAGAAAATGAATGTAACGGATACGATAGCCGCCGTCTCCACTCCTCCAGGCGAAGGCGGAATAGGTATAGTCAGGCTGAGCGGCGGAAGGGCGATAGACATAGCGGAAAAGTTTTTTGACTCTCCCTCGGGACGGAGTCTGAAAGCTGTAAAGGGCCGCAGTATGACGTACGGACATATCATCGATCCGGACAGCGGACGTCCGGTGGACGAGGTGCTGGTGTCGGTAATGCGTGCCCCGCATACGTATACGGCCGAGGATGTGGTGGAGATCAACTGCCACGGAGGGTTTACCGCCGTAAAATGTGTTTTGGAGCTCTGTTTCAGATTTGGGGCCAGGCCTGCACAGCCGGGCGAATTTACCCGCCGGGCCTTTATAAACGGCAGGATAGACTTATCACAGGCTGAAGCGGTACTGGGCGTCATAAAGTCCAATTCGCAGGACTCGTTGGAAGCGTCGGCGGCGCAGCTGGAAGGAAATATTTCCCGGGAAATTTCGGCTATTAGGTCGCAGTTTGTCGATCTGATAGCTCATATAGACGCCTATGTGGATTTTCCCGACGAGGACGTGGAGGAAATTGTCGAACTTCAACCGGGCATTGCCGAATGCATCGGCAGGATCGGCCGGCTGATAGACTCGGCGGGTGTGGGAAAGATACTGCGCGAGGGACTGCGCACCGTAATAATAGGCAAGCCCAACGTGGGGAAATCCTCGCTGCTCAACGCCCTTCTAAAGGAGGACCGCGCCATAGTGACCGAGGTGCCCGGGACGACAAGGGATATCATAGAGGAATATTTGAGCATAGGAGGCGTGCCGGTAAAACTGATGGATACTGCCGGTATCAGGAATACCGCAGACGCCGTGGAGAAGATAGGAGTGGAAAGATCCAAGAGCCTCATAGGCCGGGCCGATCTGGTGGTGCTGATGTTTGATTCTTCCGCCGAGCTGACCGGGGAGGATATGTCCATAGTTGAACTGGCAAGGGGGAAAAAGACGGTCGCTCTGCTGAATAAATCAGACCTTGCTCCTGAAATAAGCGAGGATGATATCCGCAATATAATTCCCGACGCCGTGATCATAAGGACTTCTTTGAAGGACGGCACCGGGCTGGACGAGCTGACGGATTTCATATACGGTCTCATATACAGCGGCGGGATAAAGGTGAACAGCCCCATCGTCACCAGCACCAGGCAGCTTGCCTGTCTAAAGAGGGCACGGGACGCGGCGGAGAGCGCTCTGGATACGCTGGCGGACGGAATTCCCGCGGACCTCGTGACGGTGGATCTCATGAACGCGGTGAATGCTTTGGGCGAGATCACCGGCGAGACGGCCGGGGAAGAGATAATAGACAGGATATTTGAGAATTTCTGCGTGGGTAAATGATGACAGGCAACAGGCTGCAGACAAATAGGCAAATAGTTAGGTTAAGACAAATAAGCAGACCGTGACAAATCGCGCGAGATTAGCATCGGCCTGATGCAGGTTTTATTTTCGCATATTGGGACAGGGTGATGTAATGTTTAAGGTCAAGGATTATGACATAGCGGTAATAGGCGCGGGGCACGCAGGCTGCGAGGCAGGCCTGGCCGCTGCGCGCATGGGATACAGGACCGCCGTGTTTGCTATAAATTTGGACAGCATTGCCATGATGCCGTGCAATCCCGCCATGGGGGGACCGGCAAAGGGGCATCTTGTCAGGGAGATAGACGCCCTGGGCGGGGAGATAGGGGTAAACACGGACAAGACGATGATACAGGTGAGGACTCTGAATACAGGCAAGGGCCCGGCCGTGCAGTCCCTTCGTGCCCAATGCGACAAAAAGGCATATCAGTCCGCCATGAAATATACCCTGGAATTAACGCCCAATCTGGACGTCATTCAGGGGGAGGTCACGGAGATAACGGCGGAGGGCAGCAGGGTCACCGGCGTGATAACCAAGACGGGAGCGGTCTACGGCGCGAAGGCCGTTATAGTTACTACGGGCACCTACTTAAACGGCAGGATAATAATAGGAGACGTGATGTACAGCGGCGGGCCCAACGGACTCTATCCGGCTACCGAACTCTCCGCTTCCATAAAGCGGCTGGGTGTGAAGCTCATGAGGTTCAAGACGGGAACTCCCCCGAGGGTGGACAGGCGCACCATAGATTTTGACAGGATGGTCGTCCAGCCCGGAGACACCATGCCCCAGCCCTTCTCATACCTCGACGACAGGGTAGATGTGCCGCAGCTGCCCTGCTATCTTACCTTTACCAACAGCAGTACCCATGATGTTATAAGGCGCAACCTGTCCCGGTCGCCGCTCTACAGCGGCAGGATAGAGGGGATCGGACCAAGATACTGTCCGTCCATCGAGGACAAGGTGGTCAAGTTTCCCAATAAGGCGAGGCACCAGCTGTTCATCGAACCGGAGGGCATAAATACCTGTGAGATGTATGTTCAGGGTATGTCCACCAGTATGCCCGAGGATGTGCAGCATGCCTTTCTGCACACTATAGCCGGGCTGGAGCAGGTGAGGATCATGAGGGACGCCTATGCCATAGAGTACGACTGCATCGATCCCACGCAGCTCACCCCTTGGCTGGAGTTTAAGGATATTCACGGACTGTTCTTTGCAGGCCAGATAAACGGTTCGTCCGGCTATGAGGAGGCTGCGGCCCAGGGTCTGATGGCGGGACTCAATGCAGTGCTTGGGCTCAGGGGGGATAGACCCTTTATGCTGGACAGGAGCGAGTCGTATATAGGGGTCCTGATAGACGACCTGGTGACCAAGGGTACCAACGAGCCATACCGCATGATGACGTCTCGGGCGGAGTACCGGCTGCTGCTGCGGCATGACAACGCCGATCTCAGGCTTACGGAAAAGGGATACCGAGTCGGCCTTGTCACCGAGGAGAGATATAAAAGGTATCTCATGAGAAAGGGCCAGATAGAGGACGAGACGGAGAGGCTAAAGAGAGCGCGGGTATCGCCTACGGAAGAGGTCATGGGGTATCTGCGGAGTATAGGCAGCAGCGGCATACATTCCGGCATAAGCCTGTATGAGCTCTTGAAGAGGCCGGAGGTCAATTATGCCGGCCTGGCATGCATAGATCACGGGCGGCCGGCTGACATTCTGCCGTCTGCCGCGGCCTCCATTGAGATCGAGATCAAATATGAGGGATACATCAAAAAGGAGATTGAACAGGTGCAATCCTTTAAGAAGCTGGAGAACAGATCCATCCCCGAGGATATTCGCTATGAGGATATGTCCGGGCTGAGCACCGAGGCGAGGCAGAAGCTGGCGGCGATGAGGCCGGTCAATGTGGGCCAGGCCTCGCGGATATCGGGGGTATCGCCCTCCGATATATCCGTGCTTCTCATACAGCTTAAGGCGGGAGGGCATGCAAGATGAACAGGGATTTTCTCGTGGATGCGCTGACGGATCTCGGCATAGCAAAGGGGTTTCATGTGGAACTGCTGGAGAAGTATTACGAGCGCGTGACGGAGAAGAACAAGGTCATGAACCTCACCTCGATCACCGGCGAGAGGGAATTTGTGATCAAACATATATGCGACTCGGCCGCTCCGCTGCTCTTTTTGGATCTCAGGAATAAAAAATGTATCGACGTAGGTACGGGCGGCGGTTTCCCAGGCATACCGCTCAGGATAATCGAAGGCAGCCTGAGCATGGACTATGTCGAATCGGTGGGTAAAAAGGCGGATTTTGTCGCACAGACGGCCGAAGAGCTTGGCCTGGGGGGACGGGTATATGTAAAGCGGGCGGAGGACATGGGCAGGGATAAGACTGCAAGGGAGAGCTATGACGCCGTGTTTGCCAGGGCGGTCTCAGGACTCAACGTATTGGCAGAATACTGTACCCCGCTGCTCAAACCGGGAGGCATCCTTGCCGCATATAAGGGACCGGACCCAAAGGAAGAAATAGACGGCGCGCACGCAGCATTGGATGAACTGCACTGCAGGATGGATCGGCTCTGTGAGTATGAGCTGCCGTATACCGACATAAAGCATACCCTGGTCGTCATCAAAAAACACGGCAGTACGCCTGCAGATTATCCTCGCCCAACGGCCAAGATCAAAAGGCGGCCGCTGTGAGATATCCTATACAATTTAACTTTTTTTTCCAAAAAAAGAAGGAATTATATAATTCTTGTCGAATCAATATATAGAAGATGTATTTTATACATATGACGAGCTCTTTATTGATTTGATTTATCGTTCATTGCGGAAGGGGTGTGTAAATTGATAGAATCAAGCGTCCAAAGGTCTATCAGCTATATTCCCATAGAAATGATAAGGCCTAATCCATATCAGCCGAGAAAGTTTATCTCTCAGGCATCCCTTGATGAACTCTCCGAGTCTATAAAAAATTACGGAGTCATTCAGCCGGTCACCCTGCGGAAGATTTCCGACGATTCATATGAGTTGGTCAGCGGGGAGCGGCGGCTGCGCGCGTCCCAGCTGGCGGGACTAAGGGAGGTGCCGGCGATCATTGTGGATATCATGGATGAAGATTCCGCCATTCTCGCGCTTCTCGAAAACCTGCAGAGGGAGGACCTCAATTTTCTTGAAGAGGCCGAAGGTTACTACAACCTGATCCAAGACCATAACCTCACGCAGGAGGAACTGGCAGGCAGGCTTTCAAAGAGCCAGTCGACTATAGCAAATAAATTGCGGCTGCTGAAGCTGCCTCAAAAGGTGCGGGAAATACTTATCGATAACAATCTGACCGAACGCCATGCGCGGGCGCTGCTCAGACTGCCCGACGAGGAAACTCAGCTTATAATTCTTGAACAGATCGTAAAGAAGGAGCTCAATGTAAAACAGACTGAAACGCTTATTGATAAATATATAAACGAGATATGTTCTAATAACGACCCCAAGGAGGTACACAAACAGTCCGTCAAAAGAGCGTTGAAAGATCTTAGGATCTATATCAATACATTCAAGCAGGCGATAGATATGATGAACAAATCCGGTATCGCGGCCAGCCTGGAGCAGCGCGATTCTGATGATTACATAGAATTCGTTGTCAAAGTGCCAATTAAATAGCAAAGTATTGTTTCACATGAAACACATGCCGCTTTTACAGCGGATCGGATCTGCGCAAAGGGAATCTTTGCCGCAGCCTGCGCCACTTTTATAGTGGCTATTGTTTTATGGCTGCAAATTGCTGCGGGCACTGCCGTATAAACTTTAAGCAGTTTATCTGTCAAAAAGCATGTATACTCCGATTATAATAAAGATCAAGGCGCCGCCATATCTTATAAACTGTTCGGGAATGTTTTTTTTCATATATAAGCCTAGGCATACGGCAAGCGCGGAGCTGGCGATCAGGGCAACGGCCGATCCGATGAATACGCTTTTGGGGGACTCCGACTTCGAGGCCATAAGTACGGTCGTCAACTGTGTCTTATCACCCAGCTCGGCGATAAATACGGTCAGTAGGGTGCCGATAAAGGTTTTAAGCAAATCAATCACTCCTTTTCGATGATTTATGCTTTTGTTCCACGAGGAACAATGCTATAATTCTGTATAAGCAAAGATTTATACCGATACATATCACCAGAGAAAACAAAAAGGCATATAAAAGATATGATGTCCGCATCGGGACATACTGTTCCAGAAATATGCCTGCATCGGAAGGAAATGATATAAATGCGGCCATGGGGTTTGTATTGTTTTTAAAAACCGGCAGCCAGGACAAAAAAGTCCATAGGACGCCGGCAGATATAAACTTGTATGGATTTATATTCATAAGGAAGACCTCTTACAACGTAGTTTTAATGATCCGCCGGGCACATAATAGATTGCGGACCGGCGCAGTACAATAAAATGCACTACATCTTGACTAATAATTTATATGAAAGGCTACGCAAGTATATTCCTGGGGGAGGAAATTTAATGGGCAGGATAATGGCTATAGCCAACCAAAAGGGCGGCGTAGGAAAGACAACGACAGTCGTAAACCTGAGCTGCAGTATCAGCGCCAAGGGCAAAAGAGTGCTCATGGTGGATATCGATCCGCAGGGAAACACGACAAGCGGGATAGGTCTTGACAAAGATCATATGGAGAATACTATCTATGATGTGCTGCTGAATGATGAGAACATAAGGGACTGCATACAGCAGACGGAATATGAAAGGCTCTCTATCCTTCCCGCAAACATAGATCTGGCGGGAGCCGAAATAGAGCTGGTCTCGGTTGAGAGAAGGGAGTATAGGCTGAAGGATGCCCTTTCTTCGGTAAGGGATGAATATGACTTCATACTTATAGATTGCCCGCCGTCGCTGGGTCTGCTCACTTTAAACGCCCTTTCCGCCGCGGACGCAGTGCTGGTGCCTATCCAGTGCGAATATTATGCTTTGGAGGGCCTTACGCAGCTTATGAATACCATAAGCCTGGTGCAGAAGGGGCTCAACAAGGAGCTGGTAATAGACGGCGTGGTACTCACCATGTTTGACGGCAGGACAAATCTGTCCATTCAGGTGGTGGATGAGGTAAAGAAATACTTTAGGAACAAGGTGTACAGGTCGGTGATCCCGAGGAACATCAGGCTGGGGGAGGCTCCCAGTTACGGTCAGCCCATAAGGGTCTATGATCCGAGATCCAAGGGCGCGGAGGCCTATGAAGATTTGGCAGAAGAAGTAATAGGGAGGGGTTAATATGAAAAAAGGTCTTGGCAAGGGACTTCAGGCGCTCATACCCGAGACGGAAGCCGTACCGGCGAATGAGATAGCCATCGAAGATATTATAGCAAACGATAGTCAGCCGAGGAAGGAGTTCGACGCGGAGGCTTTAAATGCGCTTACCGACTCGGTCAGACAGTACGGCGTGCTGCAGCCCATACTTGTCTGCCCGGAGGATAACGGCTATAAGATAATAGCGGGGGAGAGGAGATACAGGGCTGCAAAGGCTGCGGGGCTGGACAAGATACCGGCGGTGGTCAGGGAGATCACCGAAAGAGAGAGCATGGAGCTGGCTTTGATAGAGAACCTGCAGAGGGAGGATCTGAATCCCATAGAAGAGGCCTCCGCCTACAAGGTATTGATGGAGGAATACGATCTGACGCAGGAGGAGATCGCCCGTGCGATAGGCAAGAGCAGGCCGGCGATAGCCAATTCACTGCGGCTTTTGAACCTGGACGGCAGAGTCAGGAAGCTTGTGGAGGGCGGAAAGATGTCGGCGGGACATGCCAAGGCCTTGCTGGGGATAGACAGCGGCAGGCAGTATGAGCTGGCGCTTAAGGTGATGGATGAGGACATGAGCGTCAGGGAGACGGAAAAATTGGTCTCCAGGCTGACTGAGGATAAGAGGGTAAGTAAGGTCAAGAGCGTGAGGAAGGACCCGCTGATAAAGGATATCGAGAGCCGTCTTGAGAGGACACTGGGCACAAAGGTGCTGATAAACAGGGGAAAAAAGGGAGGCAGGATCTACATAGAGTATTATTCCGACGAGGAGTTGGAGAGAATAATAGAGGCTATTGGAGGCTGATATTATGAGGTTTTATTGGGTGGATGCGTTTACCAAGGAGGCCTTCGGGGGCAATCCCACCGGGGTGGCGATAGGGGAGTGCAGCGAACAGGTGATGCAGGGCCTGGCCAAGGAGCTCGGCTTGTCCTACATAGCGTTCGTGAATCTTAAGAGCGGCATAAGCATCAGGTATTTTACCCCGGAGGCCGAGATCGATCTGTGCGGACATGCCACGATCGCCGCTTTTTTCGCACTGGCTGCGGGGGGCTATGTAAAGACGCCAAACGGTACGAGTGAATGCGGCTTCTCCACCAGGGCGGGAAATCTCAAGGTATACATGGAATGTGTGGACGGAGCTGTGGAAAGTGTGCATATGCTGCAGGCCCGGCCGAGGTTTGGAGATAAAGTGCCCAAGGATAGAACGGCGTATTACCTGGGCATATCGGAAGGGGATATAATCGGCGAGCCGATGGTCGTATCCGCGGGAGCGTATGATATAGTCGCAGGAATTTGCGATAAGAGGGTGCTGAACAGGATAAGTGCAGACGCGGAGAAGATAGCCGCGTTTACCGGGGAGTATAATGCGGCGGCGCTGCAGCTTTTCACATTTGATACATATCTTAAGGAGGACGCCGTGCTGGTGCGGACCATGGTTCCGACGCCGGGGATAGGCGAGATGCCGGCAGCGGGTACGGCCAACGGGGCTCTCGGGGCGTATCTGGCGGAGACAGGCCTGGCAGATGGTAATCCGCTCAAGTTCAAGGCGGAGCAGGGAATAAATATGGGCAGGCCCAGCCTGATATCCGTGGAGGTCGCCAAGGGTGCCGGATATCAGGTGAAGGTGGGCGGCTCTGCAAGGATAATAATGGAGGGAGATTTAAGAGTCTGACGGACAACAGATACCTAACGCGGCTATCGAAATAAGATTTTATGGAAACATAATTAGGGTAAAAATAAAGGGGGGAATTATATTGCTGGTCACCTGGTTGGAACTTGGAAGTCTCATACTCGGACTGACTGCGTGGATACTTCCTCTTATATGCCTTCTGCGGCGCGATCAGGCTGGCAATGGGAATTGGACCGCCTTTTCGTTGGCGAGCATAGGCTGTTGTGGCGTTTCGTTATGCCTGCAAATTTTTTATTTTGATCATTTGGTAAAGATAGAGGATTGGTCAGCACTTTTGGATACCTCCCATGCAGTGGTATTGGCCTCCTCTGTTCTTATAATAATTACGGTGGTACTCTATTCCGCTGCTGCGGTCGTCAGCCGTAACAAGAAATAGCGGCCGTATGGCAAGCTGTCTGAACATCAGTGCGGTCTATCGGCCGCGGTTACCTGCCGCCGCGAAATATCATATATTATAATATGTACGGATTTGCTTTGAGTGTATTCATAAGGGGTTGATAAAATGATATATCTTGATAACGCAGCTACATCCTGGCCCAAGCCGGAGAGCGTCGCCAAGGCAGTATATGACTGCATACGGGAGAGCGGCGGCAATCCGGGCAGGAGCGGGCACAAGATGTCGCTGGAAGCGGGGAGGATAGTGCTGGACTGCAGGGATGCGGCAGCTGGACTCTTCGGTATAGACGACCCGATGAGGGTGATATTTACCTCGAATACCACCGACGGCCTTAATATGGCTATAAAGGGCATACTACAGCCGGGAGGGCATGCCGTTACCAGCAGTATGGAGCATAACTCGGTGGCCCGGCCGCTTAAAGCGCTGGAACCACAGGGAATAGAGACTACGTTTGTGGAAGCGGACAGGCTCGGCCGTATAGACCCCGAAGATATAGAAAGGGCCATAAGGCCGAATACCTCTTTGATAGTGCTGACCCTGGCTTCCAACGTCACGGGCACCATCCAGCCCTTCAGAGGGGTGGGCGCCATAGCCAAGAGGCATGGCATACCCTTCCTCTTGGACGCGGCTCAGGGAGCCGGCCATATATCCATCGATGTAAAGGCGGATAATATAGACCTGATGGCATTCCCCGGACACAAAGGACTGCTGGGCCCGCAGGGCACGGGAGGACTGTATGTGGGAGACGGCATCACTCTGAATACGATAAAGGAGGGCGGCACGGGCAGTTTTTCCGATTTGATAACCCAGCCGGATATACTGCCCGACCGGTTTGAGAGCGGTACGCTCAATACGCCGGGTCTGGCCGGGCTCGCGGCGGGCATCGGCTATATAAAGAGCGTGGGGATAGAGAACATCAGAGGACATGAGATAGACGCCTGCGGCAGGATCATCGGCGGCCTCGGAGAGATAGGCCGGGTCAAGCTGTATGGTCCCGCCGATCCCGAGGCTCATGCGGGGGCAATAGCCTTTAACGTGGACGGCATGGATTCCACCGAGGTTTCATATCTGCTGGACAGCGAGTATGATATAGAGGTGAGGGCAGGCCTGCACTGCGCCGGCCTGGCCCATAAGACCATAGGGACCTTCGAGCAGGGCGCGGTAAGGGTGAGTGCCGGACCGTTCACCACCGAGGAAGAGATCGGCGTCTTTTTGGATGCGGTGAAAAAAATAGCAAGGTAAGACTTGGCCGCCGGACTGATCCCCGGGTAACAGTACCCGGGGATATTTATCCGCGCACACGCTGCGGCGTAATATTCATATTGAGTATGGAAGCATAAATGTGATATATTAAATATGCAAATCTAATAATAAACGGGTGAATAAATATGAATGAATTGCTTCAGAAAATCGGCAGCATAAATGAAATTTACATCTTATTCGGGCTTTTGGTCGCGGCCATTGCCGGACTCATATGGGTTTTGATCCTTCATATCAGGCTCTCGAACTATGCGAAGAGTTATAAGCGTCTGACCGGCGGCAGAAATGGAGAGGACCTGGAGAAAATGCTGTCCTCCTACCTCAGTACCGTGGAGAATAACGTGTCCAAGATATCGGATTTCGAAGAAAGGATAGACAGGATGGAAAAACGGACCGAGCTGTCTTTGCAGAAGGTGGGCATCATAAGGTATAACGCCTTTTCCGAGATGGGCTCTGACCAAAGTTTTTCCCTGGCGATCCTGGATCAGCATGACGACGGCTTTGTCATTACCGGTATATTCGGCAGGAACGATACGGTGACATATGCCAAACCGATAGAGAAGGGCGCTTCCAGATATCCACTCTCAGCGGAAGAGATGCAGGCCATAGACAGAGCGGTCAAGAGCGGAGTCTGACGGCAAAAGGTCTTAGGGGGGAATAGCAAGCCATGTCTAAGATGATCATAAGAGAGATCGGCGATGATATCAGACCGGCCGCAGTGAATCTATTTAAGGGAAAATGGGGCTCGGAAGTCATGGTCTCCAAAGGGAAAACACATCGCGCAGCAGAGCTTGCCGGTTTTGTCGCCGTCTTGGACGATGAAGTTTCCGGCCTTATTACATATGAGATCACCGGCGGGGATTGCGAGATAGTGTCCATAGACAGTTTTCGGGAGGGCATGGGCGTAGGCGGCGCGCTTTTGAAGGCCGTCATAGATGCGGCGCGGTTGGGTGGATGTACAAAGGTATGGCTCGTCACCACCAACGACAATACGAATGCCATGAGATTTTATCAAGTAAAAGGATTCGATATGACACAGATATACCGGAACTCCATAGAACATGCCAGAAGATTGAAGCCCGAGATACCGCTTTACGGCTGTGATGATATACCGATTAGGCATGAGATCGAGTTTTCCATGTATTTATAAAAACAAACTATTTCCCGGGAAATATCCGTCGGTCAGAAATGAGGCAAAATATGAAACAATACTCTTCATTCGATATACTGGGCCCCGTGATGATAGGCCCGTCCAGCTCACATACGGCGGGCGCGGCCAGAATAGGGAACGTGGCGAGAAAGATATACGGCGGAAAGATCACCACGGTCCGCTTTTACCTGCACGGTTCCTTTGCCGAGACTTATAGAGGGCATGGCACGGACAGAGCTCTTTTGGCGGGCATACTGGGCATGGACCCGTCTGACGACAGGTTAAAAAACTCCATGGACATAGCACGGGACAAGGGTATCGACTTTGAATTCATACCCATGGCGATAGAGGGGGCGCATCCCAACACCGTGCTGATAGAGATGGACGGAGAGAACGGAGAGATGAGGGTGATGGGCTCGTCCGTGGGCGGGGGCAGCATCGTCATAAGCAGGATCGACGACTTTGACCTGGAGTTTACCGGAGACTATCCCACGCTGATCACGTCATATACGGACAGACCGGGAGTCATAGCGGGCGTCACCGATATAATCAGGGCCAATAATGTGAATATAGCCTTTATGAAGGTCTTTAGAAAACAAAGGGGGCAGCAGGCCACCATGATAATCGAGTTGGACGGAGTCCTGCCGCCCGAGGCTATGGGCGCCATAAAGAAGATGGAGGGAATAAGCCGGGTAATGATGATAGAACCGGTATAGGGGTGACCGTTATGTATGAATTCACTACGGGCAGCAAGCTGTTAAAGCTTTGCGAAGCCCATGGCAAGTCGATAGGAGAGATAACTATGCTCTATGAGGCGGAGATCTCGGACAAGAGCATGGAGGATATAACCGATAGGATGGCGGCCAGTCTGAATGTGATGAGGGATGCGGTAAAGACCGGTCTCACCGAGGATATAAAGTCCGTAAGCGGTCTTTCGGGCGGCGACGCCAAGCGGCTTTATGAGCTTTTGGGAAGCGTCGGAAGTCTTTCAGGAGCCAATATGACCAAGGCAGTGGCGTCGGCCATGGCGGTATCCGAGGTCAACGCTTCCATGGGCAGGATAGTGGCCGCTCCCACGGCAGGTTCCTGCGGTATAATCCCCGGCGCTCTGCTGACCGCCGCGGATACGCTGGAGAGCAGTGAGGAACAGATAATAGAGGCCCTCTTCACGGCCTCCGGCGTGGGTATTACCATAGCCGATAGCGCTACCCTTGCAGGAGCGGAGGGCGGCTGTCAGGCGGAATGCGGCAGCGCTGCTGCCATGGCGGCCGCTGCCGTTACCGAGCTTGCGGGTGGGAGCCCCGAACAGGCGCTCAACGCGGCGGCGTTTACACTCAAGGCCGTGCTGGGACTGGTATGCGACCCCGTGGCCGGGCTCGTGGAGGTGCCCTGCGTCAAGAGGAACGCATTCGGCGCGTCCAATGCCCTTGTGGCCGCGGACATGGCCCTGGCGGGAATAGTGTCCCGCATACCCTATGACGAAGTGGTGACGGCCATGTACGAGGTGGGGAAGGCTATACCCTACGAGCTTAAGGAGACGGCCAAGGGCGGCCTGGCCGATACGCCCACGGGCAGGAAGCTGAAACGGGAGATATTGTAGAAAAAGATGTGCAAGGTATAAGGGCCCGGCCATCCTTGTTTACCTTATACGGGGCGGCCGGGCCCATATAAAAATCCGCCGGAGCGGAGAGACAGCCGGCGGGCAGATAGTCAATGTTTTATGAAAATCTGGTCAAACAGCTTTTTCAGTTGCTTTTTCTCATCATATTTGCCGCCCGACGAGCTCCAGTGCATGGCAATGCCCATCAGAGCGGCGGAAAAATTCCACAGCAGATCCTCGGCAGGAATATTCGTCCTGATCTCTCCGGCCTGCTGCCCCTGACGTATCAGTTCCAGCTCCATATCTATAAATACCCGCTCGCCGTCGGAACGCTCTTTCGGATAGGGCGAAAACACCTTACAACCCTCGTTCATATCGATCTCTATCAGATTTTTCAGCAGATCCGATCCAAGACTTATCGTATTGTCTATAAAGTATTCCAGACATGACCAGACCTTTTCTATGCAGGGCTTGTCTTTCAAAAGCTCCGGCATAATGCGGAGCATATCGCCGCTCAACACCTGGTAGTAATTTAAGATCAAATCTTCCTTTGTTTTAAAATGATAATAAAACGTCCCTTTGGAGATGCCGCAGGCGGTGCAGATCTCGTTTATAGTGACGGTTGAATAGCCCCTTTGTTTAAATAAACCGATTGCCGTTTGTAAAATTATCTCATCCGTTTTTTCTCTCATCCTGATCCCTCACTTTTACTATATTACCATAAATAAGACCAAATAAAAATGTATTTTAACTTATTGACTTTTAAATTGTACTTGAGTACAATAAATATAAACATCGTTATAACATTATCTTAACGATATCCTGACCTATATTTTTACCGTATGTCATATGTTTATCATTATCAATAAAAAGAAAGGTGGTAATCGCATGGCAGGGAAGTATGATATTCTGTTTACCCCGATGAAGATAGGCAGCATGGAGGTCAAAAACCGGTACGTCATGGAGGCTTTGGGAGGAGGTCATGTATTCAGACCAGACGGCAGATATGATAAGGAGGGATGCGAGTACTTCATAGAGCGCGCCAAGGGCGGCATCGGGCTCTTAGTTACAGGCGCGACTTTGGTGGCGCCCATGGGAACAGACAAATGGCTGCATGAACAAAAAGCTGCTTTTATGCCTACTAAGAAGATGACCGACGAGGTCCACCGCTACGGTTCCAAAATACTTCTGCAGCTTTCCGGCGGTTCGGGACGCACACTGCCCGGCGACCCGGAATTTCTCAAGTCTCATGGCTTAGATCCCGATATCTATTTTGTGGCTCCTTCGGACGGACTGCCCAATGTGTGGAACCCCAAGGTGAAGCACCGCGGACTCACCACCGAGGAAGTATGGCAGTACATACATTCCTTTGTCGAATCGGCTAAAATGGCGCAGGAAGCAGGATTTGACGGAATAGAGATCCATGCGGTCCATGAGGGATACCTTATCGACCAGTTCACCATTGAGGCGACTAACAAACGTACGGATGAATTCGGCGGCAGCCTGGAAAACCGCCTCCGCTTCCCATGCGAGATCATAAAGGGAGTCAAAAAGGCCTGCGGCAAAGATTTTGTGGTGACGGTACGCTACAGCGTTACCAGCAAGATGAGAGGATTCAACGCCGGCGCCCTGCCTGGAGAGGCTTACAAGGAGTTCGGACGGTCCATGGAAGAGAGTCCCGCGGTCGCCCGTATACTGGAAGAAGCCGGATGCGATGCCTTGAATGCGGACAACGGTTCCTATGATTCATGGTACTGGGCTCATCCGCCGATGTATATGCCGATGGGCTGCAACATACCCGAGGTATCGTTTATCAAGAGATTCGTCGATATCCCTGTGATCTGTGCAGGCAGGATGGACGACCCCGATCTTGCGGTAAAATGCCTTGAAGACGAGCTGTTCGACGGGATCGGCATCGGACGCGCCATCCTTGCGGACCCTGATTATGTCAACAAGGTGAAGCAGGGAAATTTCAACGATATACGCCCCTGCATTGCCTGTCACAATGGCTGCCTTGCCACCATCATCACAGGCAAACCCATGACCTGCGCGGTGAATCCGGCGGTACTCAAGGAGGACGAGTACAGGCTGAAAAAGGCTGATAAACCTAAGAAGGTCGCGGTGATCGGCGGCGGAATAGGCGGTATGGAAGCGGCCAGGCTTGCGGCGGAACGCGGGCACAAGGTCACGCTCTTTGAAAAGACCGGCGAGCTTGGCGGGGTATTTATCGCCGCGGCGGCACCCGATTTCAAGGAAGCAGACAAGAAGCTCATCGAGTGGTATAGGAGGAAGGTCGCGGAAGATCATGTGGACGTCCGCCTGAACGCCGAAGCTACGCCGCAGTCCATCAAGGACTTCGGAGCAGATGTGGTCATCATGGCGACGGGTGCGACAGCCAAGAAGCTGCCTATCAAGGGTATAGAAAACTCCGTCGAGGCCATAGAGTATCTGCGCGGCTACAAGCCTGTGGGCGATAAGGTGGCAATCGTCGGCGGCGGTCTTACCGGATGCGAGATAGCCTATAATCTTGCCAAGGCCGGCAAGACTCCCGTCATCGTGGAAATGCTCGACAATATACTCGAGGTTCCGGGGCTTTGTCCTGCCAATAAAAATATGCTGCTGGAGCTCATAAGGTATTATGACATAGAGGTCCATACGGGCTCCAAGGCTAAGGAGATCACCTCCGCGGGACTGACCATCGAAAAGGACGGCAAGGAGACGCTCATTCCGGCGGACAGCGTCGTCACGGCTGTCGGTTATGACTCCTTCTGTGTGATTACCCCGAATATTTATAAGGACGTAGCGCCGGAGGTCTATTCCATCGGCGACTGTAAGTGCGTCGGCAACGTGATGAGCGTCGTAAAGGATGCGTATGACGCGGCGTATGCAATTTAGCATTTAAAACTTCCAACGCTATATCATAGTAGAGGCAGCGTATCCATAGCCGATATGCTGCCTCTGTTATTTTTAATGGGTTCAATCGGAAGCCGGGCGGTCAGCCGCAGTATTTTGCCCGCAGTTCCTCAATCATTTTTAACTCCAGATAGTCCTTGGTTTTCTGCGTTTCGCGAAAATCCACCGATCTGGGCAGGCAGTTTCCCCCGTTCAGCGTTGTGGAATGCCCATTATAAAAATCTATGTCCGATTTTAGGAATTTCTCACGGCGTTTTAATATCTTTTCTATGGAATCCCTGTCAAGCATATAGAAAAAGCAAACCCTTGTCAGGAATTCATCGGAATCATGGGCAAGATTTTCCGGCAGATCGCCGGCTAATTTCAGAAACAGGCCGTAAGCCTTATCCGTCGCCGTATAGACGATGCGGTTGAACCTGCCCGGCTGCTCCACGGTTTGTTTTATAACTACTCCGTCTTTTTCATAACGTTTGAGCAATGGATAGAGCACGTTGTTATTTATTTCATAATTACCCACAAGAATATAATTCACATTCTTTTTTATTTCATATCCATGTTTGGGTCCGTTCAGTATTTGTGATAAAACCAAGATTTCTATGTACATATATTCTTTAAGCCTCGTCTTTCTAATATAGTTATTATATCAAATGATGACGGGAAGTAAAATACCGACGGCTTTACTACATGTTATTGCTAACTTATTAATAATAATTATAAATACGATTGATATTGATTATTATATAACGATATAATATAATATATATGTTAGAACTAACATATAACACGCGGCACAAATTTAAAGGAGGGAAAGGAATTGAAGCTCTTTGAATCGGGCTACATCGGAAAGATGAAGCTGAAAAACAGGATCGCGATGGCGCCTATGGGTCATGCGGCGCATGATACGGACGGCGGGTACTCTCCTCTGGAAAGGGATTATTTTGCAGAGAGGGCCAAGGGAGGTACTGGACTCATCATGTGCGGAGGCCAGGTGACATCCAAATTTGAAGGCCAGCTGGGCAATACGTTTGAATCGGAGACGGGTTTTAACCGGTTTGAGCAGTTTGTCGATGCCGTTCACGGATACGGTGCAAAGGTATGCGTACAGCTCATGCCCGGTACCGGGCGTGTCGGCGGAGTGCTCCCCGGCTATACGGCGCCTACCTCGGCATCAGCGGTGCCCGCATTTTGGAATCCCGATGTGATTTGCCGGCCGATGACGGTGGAAGAAATTCATTTTCTTGTGGAAGCGACGGGGAAAGCGGCCGCCATGGTAAAGCGTGCCGGAGCGGACTGCGTGGAGATCCATGCCTACGGCGGTTATCTTACCGATCAGTTCATGTCGGCGCTGTGGAATAAGCGTACCGATGAGTACGGGGGAGATCTGAACGGCAGGATGCGTTTCCCGTTGGAATTGATCGCGGAGATCAAAAAGACCTGCGGCGATGACTTCCCCATCATTTTCAAGTTCACTCCCGTCCATATGATAGAGGGCGGCAGGGAGTTGGATGAGGGCATAGAGATCGCCAAAATGGTGGAAAAAGCCGGGGTACAGGCCCTTCATGTGGATGTGGGCTGCTACGAAACGTGGTATCATTCTATTCCTCCTATCTATGACTATAAGGAGAATATCCATGTGGAGATATCGGGCAAAATAAAAGAAGCCGTCAATATCCCCGTAATGAGCGCCGGAAAGATGGGCGATCCTGAGGTTGCCGAGCAGGCTCTTGAGGACGGCAAGCTGGACTTTATCTCTTTGGGCAGGCCGCTGCTGGCGGACCCGCAGTGGGCCAACAAGCTCAAGGAGGGCCGCGCCGACGATATCATACCCTGCATCGGATGCAACGAAGGCTGCATGGCCCGTATATTCGACGGCAAGCGTATTGGATGCGCCGTAAACCCCGTTACCGGCAAGGAACGGGAGAATGTGATCGCACCTTCCAAGGTTTCAAAATCGGTCCTCGTGATAGGCGGCGGACCCGGAGGTCTGGAGGCAGCCATTACCGCCGCACAGCAGGGCCACAAGGTCGAGCTGTGGGAGAGAAGCGGAAGACTGGGCGGTAATCTTATCGCGGCAGGCGGATCGGAATTCAAAAAGGATATCCTTCCTTTGATAGATTACTATAAGGCACAGATCGACAAGCTGGGCGTGAAGGTCACCTATATGAAAGAGGCCGATGCCGAGGATGTCGTGAGATATGACCCCGATCTCGCGGTGTTAGCTACGGGCAGCGATCCCGTAATCCCCAAGATCGAAGGAATAGACCGCGAAAACGTATGTACCGCCGTGGATGTCCTCAAGCGCAAGCGCTACCCGAAGGACAATGTGGTGGTCGTGGGCGGCGGCCTGGTAGGCATAGAGACGTCGCTGCATCTCGCTATGCAGGGTAAGCATGTCACCGTGGTGGAGATGCTGGATAAGATCCTTGCGGAACCGATATTCCCCATCGATGCCATGGCGCTTAACAAGATGCTTTCTGAGACCGACATCAACATTTTGACCGGGACCAAGCTTTCCGCCGTGAAAGACGGCGAGGTGCTGGTGGAATCCCAGGGAACCGTCCGCTCCATTCCGTGCGATACTGTCGTACTTGCCATCGGAATGAGGTCGAATAACAAGCTTGAAGACGAACTGCATGATAAGGTAAAGGATATAGTGACGGTGGGAGATGCAGTGCAGCCCCGTAAAATTTTGAATGCTGCATGGGAAGGCTACCATGCAATAAAGGCTGCTACCGAAAGAGACTGAGAGACGAATAAATTATAGACTATCCTCCGGCATGAATATATCCATGCCGGAGGTTTTTATTATACCGTTGATGGCTCGGGATTGGCAGTTCATATACCAAAACCGACCGGTTATTTTGCGCATGCAGGAAAATTTGAGATCATATAGAATATGGATACATCAGAAAGAAGTTTGAGTCTGACGGTATTATCAACAGCTGATATTTACCGTGTTAATATTGCGTGAGCCGGGGGGATTTCAATGAAAAAAATAATGGGCGCGGTACTGTGCGCGGCAGTAATAGTGTCCTTGGGAGTGGTCTTCTATTCGCCGGGCGGCGTAAAGGTCGCAGGCAATATGGCCGACAAGCAGGATCATCCGAGGGGCACGGAGGAGAGGTATGTCGCGGCCGAGGTAAAATATCTTGCTGAGGGCGGCAGGCCCGTGCGCATTGAAAGCGTCATATCTCCGGTGATATACGCTCCCGATCACAGCGTTATGGCCTTAAGCGGCGGAGGTTTTAACATGGAAAGCTATGATACGAGGGCGAGGATAAGTCAGACGGGAACTATGGAATATGCCGCCGCAGCATCGCGGGGGATCGCTGCAGGCAAAAATGCAGACAGCGTCCGGGGAGAGGCGAACGGCAGGGTGACCATTGTTTCCAAGGCCGGGACGTTTGCCGTAAACATTGACCTATCCGATCTATACTGATATGTAAAGCTGTGCCCGATGCCACTACTAATGGAGCTGCTATAAATGATATTGGAAGGGGGACCGGTATGAAACGCAGGGCCGCAGCCATGGCTTGTATTGTGATCGCTTTGCTGCCTGTGGCCGGCTGTTCGCAGGATAAATACGCCGGGCCAAAGAAGTTAAATGAGGATTTTATTAGGCCCGTCATTAATAAGGATGACCATGTAAAGGACCATGTCACGCCCGAAGGATATCTATGCCTCTATCACAATGTCAAGTGTACGGAGTACCTTACCAAGGCAAAGACAAAGAGAAGTGTTAAGTGGGAGATCTCTCAGCAGGCTGGGCCAGGCCTTTGCGCAATCCGATGCGAAACTTACTCTTAAGCGCATCGAATATAATTATATCAAGGAAGAAGACAGCAAGATAATAATGGACTACGATGTAAACATAACCAAAGATGAAAGGAAAAATATAAAGTTACACAGCCAGACTATAATTATCAAACAGGGAGACAAATATGTCATAGACAACTTCTACAAGAACTTCTATGACTATTTGGGCGCCGAATTGTAACTGCGTATTTAAGAGCTATTGCCATAATCATTTTAAGGGCAGCCATTCCCTCCGCAGGATATGTGTCTGCCCTATTATCATCTTTTCCATATCGATTCTGTTCAGAAAGGGAATCTCAGAGCGTATACAACAGGCCGTGACAAATCGTTCAAGGCAAGGCGGCAAACCTGCAAATAAAGGAGCATACTTAAACGTATGTGACCGCAATTTGCAGGCGCAGCCAACGCAGCAAGCTAAATTGCATGCAATTTAGCGATTGCGCGAGAATGGCATCGGCCTGCTATTGACGTATATTCTCTTCGCCCTTTTTGGCAAGCAGCTCTTTCTTCAATTTAAACAGTGTATCGGAGAGATCCACATACACCTGATGCGGATTGATAAACCGCTTTGTTTCGTCCCAGAGCGTGGAGAGCTCTCTTTGACATATGCAGCGGATTTCCATCACGGGGACAGGCTTAAAACAGCACTTCCCATCAATAAAGACCGGCTCTAGCATTTCCCGGAGATTATATATGCCGCCTTTCAGTTTCGTCTTCTTCCACGGTTCAAGAGGATCAAATAAAATGAGATCATCGGATTCACGGAATGTCTCGTCCGCAAGGCAGAGCAGATCTGCCAAGATCTTGCCTGAATCCTTTTCATAGATGCGTAGGATCTTTTTGCTGCCGGGATTTGTGTTCTTTTCACTGTTCTCGGATATTTTTATCTTCGGCTCAAGGACCCCGTCCGGCGTCATGATGGCCGCCATTTTATATACTCCGCCGAAGGCGGACCAATCCTTGGACGTGATCAGGCTGGTGCCGACCGCCCAGTTGGTGATCTTTGCGCCTTGCGCCCGCAGGGATTCGATCAGGTATTCATCCAGATCGTTGCTTCCAATGATGACCGCATCCGGGAAGCCCGCCTCATCAAACATCTTTTTCGTCTGCTTGGAAAGATAGGCGAGATCACCGGAGTCCAAGCGAATGCCATACATCTTTGGATGGATCCCCTTGTCCCGCATTTCTGAGAAAACCCGAATGGCATGGGGGACGCCGCTCTTCAGCGTATCATAGGTATCCGCCACAAAGACGCATGCATCTGGATACAGCTCGGCATACCGGCGGAAGGCCGTAAGTTCATCCGGAAAGCTCATTATCCAGGAGTGCGCGTTGGTCCCCTTTACCGGTATGTCAAACATCTGCCCGGCTATGACGTTTGATGTTCCCGTGCAGCCGCCGATGACGGCAGCCCTTGCACCGTAAATGCTGGCATCGGCTCCCTGCGCTCTTCTCGCGCCAAACTCCATCACCTCTGCTCCCGCCGCATAGCATACGCGCGCCGCCTTCGTGGCGATCAGGCACTGATGGTTGATGATATTCAGCACGGCGGTCTCTATCAGCTGCGCCTGCATGATAGGGGCAATGACTTTCAGAATCGGTTCATGCGGGAATACGACGCTGCCCTCGGGCACCGCCCAGATCGAGCCGGTAAAACGGAAGGATTTCAGATAATCCAGAAAATCCTCCCCGAAGATACCAAGCGACCTGAGGTAATCGATTTGCTCAGACTCAAAATGCAGGTTCCGTATATATTCCGCTACCTGCTCCACGCCAGCCATTACGGCGTACCCGCCGTGAGACGGGTTTTCACGGTAGAACATGTCGAAGACCGCTGGCTGGTTGACCTCTTCATTCTTAAAATAGCCCTGCATCATTGTCAGCTCATACAGATCCGTAAGCAGCGTAAGATTTCTTGCTTCCATATATTACACCCTCTTTGTTATTTTTATATTCTCATGCATTTTTAAACTTTGACCGGTACTTCATTATTTGCATATACCTCCATGAAGTAATCTTCACAATTGTAGATCACCCCGGTAAACTTACGGTATCGCTTTCAAAGAGCCTGAAATTCTCTTTCTGCGTCGTCGTATGTACGAATTTTAATTACACCTTTTAAACTCTCTCCACAATATATTGATTTCTCTGGATCAACTCTTATTAATGCTGAGGAAAAGGTGGGAATAAAATCAGCGATTGCCTTCTGGATATATGATATTATATTTAGAGTGGTAATACAAGGAGTAACACGAATAAGAACGGCAACTGCTTTGGCGGCCGTTCATGACACAAAATCAACGGCTTATAGCGCAAAGTTGACCAGTTGCTTTACCCTAGGCGGCGGAACTTACCATGGGAGGTAGGGCATCTTTTACCAAGGGAAGGGAAAAGGCCGGGCCGTTTACTCTGGCGCAGACCTTCCATATAGCGGCTCCCGGTTTTTAGGGCGGCAGGCTGTTGACATTCTCAATTTAAAAGACTATTATATAGCTATAGTTGAATAAAAATCAGATCAAAGCAGAGTTTGTTACTTAATAAGATCGTTAAGGCAAGACTCAGGGCGTGGTATAGCGTCCTGAGTCTTTTGTATTTTATGGCAGCAATGCCTTTATCTTACTGTCATAGGGTCAGTCCAGGGCGGCTTTAAACCGATTGAATATATATCCATATGTCGGTTATAGGTCTGTAGGGCTGCCGAGAAATCATTTTCACAAAAAATGTATGGGTAATACCAAGGCAGTGCATGTAGTGCTGGAGGTGCAGGCAAATATATTATATAATGGGGGGAGATAAACACAGGAATAATGCAACAGACGGGGAGTGCATTAGTATGCAATATACATTTGTTCGCGTTATAAACAACAATGCGATCGCCGCAGCCGATGAAAACGGTGAGGATGTGATCCTGATGGGGAAGGGGATAGGACTGCTGTGCACGAGAAAGAGGGGCTGCATCGTGCCGTCTTACCTCATCGAAAGGGTATTTGTCCCCAAGCAGAGCGCAAGCAGGAACTATACCGAGGAGTTGATCAAGTCCATACCCTTCTCCTACATCGAAACGGTGAATAAGGTCATGGCGATGGCCGGCAAACTGCTTGACTATAATTTTAAAGACCAATTGTTCTTGACCCTGCTGGAACATATTGCATTTGCCAAGGAGCGCTATGATGAAAACCTTACGATAGAGAACCCGCTGCTTTACGAGATAAAGCAATTCTATCCCAAGGAGTACGGCGCGGCGCAGAAGGTGGTCGACGTGATCAATAAGGATCTGGACGTTAGCTTTGATGAAAACGAGGTGTCCTTCATAGCTTTTCACTTCATCAATGCAATGTCCGCTCTGAGTCTCAGCATGAACAAGAAGGTCACGATGATCATGAAGGAGATAACGAATATAATACGGCAGTATTTCAATATTGAAATAGACGAAACTTCGACATACTATATGCGATACATTTCGCATCTCAAGTATTTTCTGACCAGAGTGATCAATAATAAGGTGCAGAGCAAAGAGCATGGAGAAAAGGGAGAAAACAAGATCTATGAGATGATCAGGGAGAAATATGTGGACGAATGGGGCTGTGCCCTGAAGATCAGGAGTTATCTTAAGGATACGCTGAACATAGATACGTCCAACGAGGAGTTGGGCTATCTGACCGTGCATATCGCCCATATTTTGTTACAATAATAAATATACGAATGGAGGCTGGCAAATGGCCGTAAACAAGAAAGAAATAGCAGAGCATATCATAGAATACATCGGCGGCGCAGAAAATATATCCGACGTAGGCTATTGTATGACCAGATTAAGGGTAGGCGTGAAGGACAGCGAAAAGGTGGATGTAAAGAAGCTGGAAAAAATAGACGGCGTGATCAAAGTCATAATTCTAGGGAATCAATATCAGGTCGTTCTGGGCGGGATCGTGGACGAGGTCTTTAACGAGGTCGCTCAGCTATGCGGTGACAAGGTGAATGTGGAGGGAGAGGTCGCCGACGACGGCATAGATGATACCGGCTCCGATCATGGCGATAAACGTTCGGTGGTCGGTAAGCTGGTAGAGACCATATCCGGTATCGTCACTCCCATCATTCCCGCCATGCTTGCCTGCGGATTTGTCAAGACACTGTCGGTACTACTGACGGTGGTGTTTAAGGTGAGCGAGACAAACAGCACAATTCAGATACTGAACGTGTTTTCCGATACGCTGTACGCCTTCTTCCCCATCATCATAGGATGGTCGGCGGCGAAGAGATTCAAGACGAATATGTCGGTGTCGCTGGTTATCGTGGGTTTTCTTGTAAACCCTGCATTTACGGCGCTGTTTAACGACGGGGCCAAGGTCACGTTTCTGGGAGTGCCCGTTACCAATGTTTATTATGGAAGTTCCATATTGCCCGCCATATTGTCGATCTATCTTTTATCTAAATTGGAGCCTGCTCTGCGGAAGATAATACCCGGTGCTTTAAGGAGCATATTTGTGCCCTTCCTGAGCGTGCTTATAATCGTGCCCCTGCTCATCGTAGCCATAGGGCCGATAGGGGTATGGGGAGGAAATCTGTTCGCTTCGATATTTACAGGCTTATACGCTCTCAGCCCGATACTGGCCGGCGCTCTTATCGGCGGGACATGGCAGATACTCATCATATTCGGTATGCACATAGCGATCTTAGGTTTGGTGTCCGTGCCGAATATCGCTAAGTTCGGAAGGGACACGGTCATCATGACCCATGCGCCCAGTTTGATATGCCAGGTGGCGGCGGGCCTGGCCGTAGGTTTAAAGGCCAAGAATCCCGAGATCAAGAAGAACGCGACCACTCTGGCACTGACGTCATTCTTTGCAGGAAGCGTCATAGAGCCGGTCATGTACGGCGTAAACCTCAAGTATAAAAAGCCCTTCATAGCGGTCTGCATAGGCGGCGCTATAGGCGGAGCCATCACCGGCGCGAGTTTTGCAGGCACGACCGCTCCCGTGGCATTCAGTCTGTATACCATACCCGCATATTTGGGCGCAGGGTTTACGGGACTTCTCCTGGGCTGCGGCGTCGGAGCGGCAGTAACATTCGTGCTGACTTGGATAATGGGTATAGACGAAAGCATTGATTAAAAAACGAAGGGAGATATATAGATGAAGGTAGAGGATATCAGATTCCGCTCTGCGGACCATGTCATACAGGAAATAAGGGATATGAACGTAAAGGGCGGCAGTCCGTTCGGACGCGCGGCCGCGTGGGCCTTTAAGCTGCTGTGTGAAAATGAGAAGCTGGATACTAAGGAGCTGCTGCAAGAGCGCATTGACGGTGTGGCAAAGCAGATGATAGAATTAAAGCCGACCATGGCGACCATCCATAATACCTACAACATGGTAGAGAAGACCGTCGAAAAGCATAAGAATGACAGCGTGGATAAGATAAAGCAAGCGGTAGTCAAGGTATGCGACAGGATAATAAGCTATTCCTTCGACTCGGTGGACCAGCTTGCCGTCTATGGGAGCAACCTAATAAACGACGGCGACACGGTCATGATGCACAGCTACAGCTCCACACTGATGGGCATCTTTATTCAGGCCGCCAATGCGGGAAAGAAATTCCGGGTGATCTGTACCGAATCGAGGCCGCTCCGGGAATCCCGCGTAGCCGTCAGGATGCTGCAGAAGCTGAATATCGGTGTGATCTATGTGACCGACGCGTCCATCTATGAAATAATGCCCAAAGCGGATTATATAATCATGGGGGCCGATACCCTGTGTGCGGACGGCTCGGTGGCGAACAAGATGGGGACGGCGATGGTGAGTCACTTGGCGCAGTCCTGCAAAAAGCCGGTGTATATAGCCAGCGAGCTGTATAAACTGGACCTTCGCACAAAGTATGGATACACGGTAAAATTAGAGAGAAGAAGCGAATGGGAGATACTGCAGAAGGATGATTTTGAAACCTTAGACGGCGTGGACGTCATCAATCAGTTCTTTGACCTCACCCCGGCCGGAGAAATAAAGGCTATCATATGCGAATACGGGGTCGTTTCGCCCGGCTCATTGATGAACTATTGGAATGAGCTGGAGAATAAAATCATGGAGGAAGCATAATGAAAGAATTGAATAAGTACATTGATTTCAGCAAAGAGGTAGAAGAGGGAATAAAAAACGGTAAGCCCATCGTGGCTCTGGAGTCCACCATCATCTCCCACGGTATGCCCTATCCGCAGAACGTGGAGATGGCGAACCAGTGCGAAAAGATCATTAGGGAAGCGGGAGCCGTCCCCGCCACTATAGCGATAATGAACGGCAAAATAAAGATCGGTCTGGAGAAGGATGAGCTGGAGCTTCTTGCGACCGCCAAGGGCGTAAAGAAAGTATCCCGCAGGGATATGGCCGCCGTCATAGCCGAGAAGGAGATAGGCGCCACCACCGTGGCCGCGACCATGATCTGCGCCCATATGGCCGGGATAAAATTCTTCGTCACCGGAGGCGTAGGCGGGGTGCACCGCGGCTATGAGGAGACGATGGACGTTTCCGCAGACTTAGACGAGCTGGCCCAGACGGAAGTGACGGTCATCTGCGCGGGGGCAAAATCTATCCTGGATCTGCCCCGGACCTTGGAATATCTCGAAACAAAGGGGGTTCCGGTCATCGGATATCAGACGGACACCCTGCCGCAGTTCTTCACGAGAGAGAGCGAATATAAGCTGCAGCTTAGGATGGACTCGCCGGAGGAGATCGCGGGGATGGTAGCCACAAAGGAGCAGCTGGGACTGAAGGGCGGGGTGCTGGTCACCGATCCCATTCCCCAAGAGTTCTCCATGGATAAGGCATACATCGACACGATAATCGACAAGGCGGTCAAGAGCGCCAACGACGAGAACGTGCACGGCAAGGATATCACCCCTTATCTGCTGGCGTATATCGTAGAGGAGACCGGGGGAAAGAGCCTGGATGCCAACATCCATCTGGTGTATAACAACGCCCGCCTCGGCGCGGCGATTGCAGTAGCATACAATAAGATAAGCAAATAACTCAGACCAATGCCAATCTCGCTTGCTGCGTTGGCTGCACCTGCAAATTGCGGTCACATACACTTAAGTATGCTTCCTTATTTGCGGGTTTGCCGCCTTGCCTTGCACGATTTGTCACGGCCTGCCAGTTTGTCTACAACCGAACTGTTTCATATGGATTTGACACCGGCCATGGTTTTACGGCCGGCGTCATTTTTTCCGGCGGCAAATAGCTGGGTATAATCGGAAATTAGATGTATACTGGTGTTATAGAGAACTTTGGCCCGCCTTGCTTAAAGGTGGGCAGGAAAGGAGAAAGGCATGGAAAAGAGAATCGAGGGATTATTTGACTTTATTGAAAAGAGCCCGACGGCCTGTCATACGGTGCAGGCGGTGCGGGAGATGCTGCAAAGCGAAGGGTTTCAGGAGCTTTCGGAGACGCAGCCTTGGGAACTTGAGGCGGGAGGGAAATATTTTACTACCCGAAGCATGACCTCCGTGATAGCCTTCCGTTTACCCAAAAAAGAGTTCGCGGCCCTTTCCATCGTGGCGCCCCACGGTGATTCCCCTTGTTTCAAGGTGAAGGCCTGTCCGGAAATGAGGGTGGAGGATCACTATACCAAGCTGAATACCGAGGTCTACGGCGGCATGCAGCTTGGTCTGTGGACGGACCGGCCGCTGTCTGTGGCGGGCAGGCTGGTCGTGGCGACGGAGCATGGCGTGCGCGCGGTGCTTACGGATATAAAGAGGGACCTTATGATAATTCCCGGCCTGGCCATACATATGAACCACGACGTCAATCAGGGGGTCAAACTGGATCCGCAGAAGGACACCCTGCCGCTGCTGGGAAGTAAGGAGGCCGATCTGCTGGCCTTAGCAGCCGAAAACGCCGGGGTGAAAAAGGATGATATCCTTTCCTACGACCTGTACCTCTACAATCGTGCCCGGGGCACGGTGTTCGGCGCGGAGGAGGAATTCATCGCGGCGCCCAAGCTGGACGACCTGGAGTGTGTCTTTTCGGCGGTCACAGCCTTTTTAGAGGCTGAAAATGAGGAGAACTGCATGGTGTGCGCCGTTTTCGACAACGAGGAGACCGGCAGCCTGACCCGCCAGGGGGCGGATTCCACATTCCTGTACGACGTACTTTCCCGTATCTGCCTGGCGGCGGGAAAGAACGAGGAGGAGAAGGACCGGGCCATACTTGGCGGCTTCCTGCTGTCCGCGGACAACGCCCATGCGGTGCATCCCGACTATCCCGAGAAGGCTGACCCCACTAACCGCTGCTATCTCAACGGCGGCGTGGTGATAAAGCACGGCACCCGCTACGCCACCGATGCGGTGACGGCGGCGGTGTTCTCCAAGGTGTGCCGCAATGCGGGAGTGCCCACCCAGACCTATTTCAACAATTCCAACATTCCGGGGGGCTCCACCCTGGGGAACATCTCCGGCTCGCATGTGTCCGCTCCTACGGTGGACATCGGCCTGGCCCAGCTGTCCATGCATTCCCCCTATGAGACCGCCGGCCGGGAGGACGTGGGCCACATGATAGACGCCATGCGCGCCTTTTATAACAGCACGGTCATCTGCAGGAAGGACGGTTTCTACGAGATCCGCTGATATGAGTTAGTCCGCATTTAATAGGTAAGTATAGATGGGGCAGTCATTGACTGCCCTCGGACCGATGCCATTCTTGCGCAGCCACAAAAGTGCACAGCAATTTTGCTTGCTGCGTTGGCTGCGCCTGTAAATTGCGGTCACATACACTTAAGTATGCTTCCTTATTTGCAGGTTTGCCGCCTTGCCTTGCACGATTTGTCACGGCCTGCCAGTTTTTTACAAACTGGGGACAGTCAATTAAACTGACTGTCCTTTTTCTTACTGCGTTACCACATAACAATATTCAAACGGGGGTTTTAAAAAGGGCGCGGTTGTGTTAAATTTGTATTATGAAACGAGGGATGACCATGAAGGCCAGGCCGCTTATTTTACTTATTACAGCCGCAGCCGTGGTTTTTGCCATTGCCGATACTGGTTGTACCAAAAGGGGAGGGGTGGAAAATATGAACGGTATTCCCAATGTCACGGAAGAGATGCTGAATGCGGATTTTTGGGTGTCAAAACTGGATGATGCGGATAAGGTCATCATGACGGCGGATGAGATAGAAGCCTATAACGGCAGGATAGACGAGTCCACGGAGGCAGTCGCAGATCTTCGCAGCTATTCCGGCAAGCTGACGGGAGATGCCTTAAAAGGCATGATAGAGGAATATAAGGTATCCAAACTGCCGCAGTATGGTGCAGACGGCAATATGCTGGGCGGGGATTACTACGGTGCCCTGCTGGAAAAGCGGAATCTGCGCGGTATAGAGGAATCAAACCCGGTCAGGTTTGGAATGGTGGTAAAGCGGACCAATATGAGGAGTCTTCCCACGGACGATCTGGTCATGAATAAGCGGGGCGACGTCGAATTTGACAGGTTCCAGGAGACCGCGCTGTATGTGGGTACACCCCTGGCCGTGCTCCATGTAAGCTCGGACGGGAAGTGGTACTTCTGCCAGGCCGGATTCTACCGCGGCTGGGCAGCTGCCGCAGACGTAGCCATAGGGGACAGGGAACAGGTGCTGGACTACGGCAGCGAACGGCCCTTTGCCGTTGTCACGGGCAGCCGCGTAAGCACGGGATATGACCCGTATACCCAGGCGATATCGGAGGTGGTACTGGATATGGGGGTGAGGCTGCCGCTGGTGGGCGATCTGCCGGAAGTCATGGACGGCCAGGCCACACAGGGCAATCTGGTCGTCAGGCTGCCGGCAAAAGACCCGCATGGGATGCTGGAGATAAAGCGGGCCATGATACCGCTCTCCGAGGACGTGACGGTGGGGTATCTTCCATATACAAGAGGAAATATCATAAGGCAGGCCTTCAAGATGCAGGGCGAGAGGTATGACTGGGGAGGAAGATCGGGAGGACGCGACTGTTCCTCCTTCATACGGGACGTCTACTCCGTATTCGGCCTGTACCTTCCGCGGAATGCCGATGAGCAGGAATCGATGTATGGCGCGAGGTACGACCTCAAAAATAAGCCGGCTGCGGAAAGAGCAGTGGTCTTTGCCGCGCTTAAGCCCGGCGCCGCGCTCTATATGCCCGGCCACACCATGCTGTATCTGGGCAGGGTGGGAGCACGGGAATACATGATACACGACTTTGCGGAATATGGAGATGCCGGCAGCAGGACTGCGGAGGGAGGATACGCCTCAGTCCCCGTCATGGAGGCCGCCGTATCTGGGCTGGACCTTCCCAGGACCGATGGCAGAACCTTCATGGACTGTCTCACGGAGGCCGTTCAGATAGAGGAATAGCTGCTCAGACCGCGCCAATCTCGCGCAGTAAGCTAAATGGCTGTGCAATTTAGCTTACTGCGTTGGCTGCACCTGCGAATTGCGGTCACATACGTTTAAGTATGTTTCCTTGTTTGCAGGTTTGCCGCCTTGCCTTGCACGATTTGTCACGGTTTGTAGGCTTGTCTGTAACCTGTTTTATAGATAATTAGTATATAGCTATATATAGATAGAACCAACGATGAGGGGGATGGTCATGTATAACATCATGGTGGTTGAGGACGAGGACTCCATAAGGGAGTTTATATTGATCAATTTAAAGAGGGACGGATTCAACGTCGTCGAAGCGGCTACGGGAGAAGAGGCGTTGGATAAGCTGAGACTGAGTCCCGTGGACCTGATCGTGCTGGATATCATGCTTCCCGGGATCGACGGATATGAGGTCTGCAAAAGGGTGCAGGCGGAGCGGCCGGGCACGGCCATAATCATGCTTACGGCGAAAGGGCAGGATACCGACAAGGTGTTGGGTCTGGAGCTGGGGGCGGACGACTATGTGGTAAAGCCCTTCAATCCCACAGAACTCAACGCGAGGATAAAGGCGATCTTAAGAAGGCTCAAGAGAAAGAATCCCGAAAAGAAGATACAGGTGAAGGATATAATCATCGACACGGACAGGAGGAAGGTCACCGTGGGCGGCCGGCCCATAGAGCTTACCAACAAGGAGTATGAGCTCTTCCTTCTGCTCTTGGAGGCCGGGGGAAGCGTGGTGTCGCGGGACGAGATACTCAACAAACTGTGGGACACCAATTTTTACGGAGATACGAAGACTATAGACGTTCATATAAGGAGGCTCAGGGAAAAACTGGACGACGATCCTTCCTGCCCTCGGTACATAGCTACCGTATGGGGCGTGGGATACCGTTTTGTAATGGAGGAGAATGATGTTTAAAGGAATAAGGGGCAGGCTGGTGACCACCTATATCCTTCTTGCCATCACAGCCATAGCCCTGGTGGAGGGCGTCATGGCCGAATGGGTCTGGCAGTACTATATCGGGAACATAAAGGAGGTTCTCATACAGCAGGCCCAGCTGGCCGACAATTTCTTTAAGAACTATATGGAAAACAGCGACCTTATCTATGTGGCACAGGACATTTCCGAGGACTTTGCCCAGGTCTCCAATGCCGAGGTGCAGGTCACCAACAACTCGGGAGTCGTGCTGGGAGATTCCATAGGCAATTTCCGCTATGTGGAGACGCAGGACATTATCGATGCAAAGAAGGGCGGCCTGGGGGTGTTCCAGGGGGATTATTTCGATACCGGCGAAAACGTCATGGCAGTATCCTCGCCGCTGCTCAAGGGCGGCAAGGTGGTGGGCATGATACGCTTTGTGACGTCGCTGAACGGCGTGGAGGACGTTATGCACCGCGTCATGGTCCTGTTCACGGAAGTGGGAATAGCGGTGGTGGCCATAGTCGCGATGGTGGGGATATTCATTTCAGGCACGCTCACCCGCCCGCTGAAGGAAATAACCGAGGCGGCAAGGGAGATAAGCGGCGGTGATTTCACGGTCAGGCTGAACAAGAGGTATGACGACGAGGTCGGCACGCTGGCGGAGACGCTAAACCAGACTGCCATCGAGCTGGGCAAGCTGGATACCATGAAGAATGATTTCATAAGCTCCGTCTCCCATGAGATAAGGACCCCACTCACATCTATCAAGGGGTGGGCGGTTACCCTGAAGGAAGATTCGGACGAGGAACTTATGGAGAAGGGCCTGGACATAATAGAGAAGGAGACGGACAGGCTCACGGCGCTGGTGAACAGGCTGCTGGATTTCAGCCGCCTGGAGTCGGGCAACATGTCCCTCGCCGTTTCGCCGGTGGATATAAAAAACCTCATAATCTCCACGGCGGACCAGATAAGGCCGCGGGCTCAGCGGCAGGGCATAACCTTGGATGTGGATGCGGACGACATCCCGGCCATAAAGGGAGATATCAACAAGCTGAAACAGGTGCTGATAAATATTCTGGATAACTCCCTCAAATTTACCGACGAGGGAGGGAGAATAAGGATATATGCGGAAAAGACTCCGGACAAGGTGAGGATAGTCATAGAGGATACCGGACGGGGCATACCGGAGGGCGATCTGGAGCACATCACCGAGAAGTTTTACACCGCGCAGGCCAAGGGCTCGGGCAGCGGTCTCGGCCTGGCCATATCGAGGGAACTGATCGAGCTCCACGGGGGGACCATGAGCATCAAGAGCAGACCGGGTGAGGGCACGTCTGTCATGATAGAGCTTCCCGCCTGAACTTAACCAGTTTTTTACTGAATCTTAACTCTTATTTAACCCATAATTTTGGGTATAGTGCTAATATGTGATAGTAGATGTTTCGATCATAGTATAGAAGCGGGAGGGATAACATGAATAAAAGGCTGATAGGCCTGGCGTTATCTTTGATCATGATATTGACGGCGGGATGTTCCAGCATACCGATGCCCGGCGCCACCATGAAGCCGCCGTCCGCGCCTGAGGCAAAGAACGGAGAGCTGCAGGACTACAAACAGGTGGTCGCGGACTATCTTCCCGCGGGAGCGAAGCTGGAGGACGTCAACAACACCTCAGTATATCCCGTGGATGTGGACGGGGATTCGGCCTTCGAATATCTGGCCACTTACAGGCTGGACGAGAGCAGGGTAGGAGCGTTTCTTTTAAAGAAGAGCGGCAGCGACTATAAGATAGTCTGGACCGACGTGGGCAAGGGATATGGGTTCGACACCGTCAAGATAGCGGACGTGACGGGGGACGGCCTTAACGATATACTCATAGGCTGGACCATAGGCGCGTCGGCCGGCAACGCGCTGGACGTGCTTTCATGGAGAAACAATACGCTGCAAAATATATACAGGACGTCCTATCACAGGATAGACGTGCAGGATATGGAGGGCTATTACGGCAAGGACGACGTTGCGGAGATAGCTCTGTGGACCAAGGATACCGGCGAGGCCTACGATGTGCAGGTGATGCGGTGGAACGAAAGGGATAAGGATTTCGAGAGCGCGCCCGACGTGTATCAGGCTTATTATCCGGGAGTTGTGCAGAAGGTCAAGGCGGCATCCGACGCCCGCTTTTATTGGTACTATCTTGGCATCGCCCAATACCGGGCGGGGCAGTATGAGGATGCTTTGGACTCGGTAGCTTCCGGTGAAAAGCTGCCCGGCGGCTATCCCGGAGACGCTGAGTTTTCCCTTCTTAAAGCGGATATCCTGAGGGATACGGACAAACTGGAACAGGCTTCCCATATCTATGACGGGCTGCTGTCCGCCGATAAGCCCGCGGACACGGCGTCTCCCGTGCGCATCACCGCGATGGCCTATTTCGGCAAGGGCGAGATATGCAGGATAAAGGGAGATTATGACACCGCGGAAGAGTATTATAAGAAGGCTCAGAGCAAGTCTATGGAGATAGAATTCAGGAGAGCTATCAACAGGCTGCCTGTGTACAAAACTGTGGATACTGTGGAAAACTACTTTAAAAACCTAAATTCGGGAAACTTTAATGGGGAAAAGTTTGTGGAATGGGCAAGGGAAAATAATATCACATTATCCTACAAGGATGTCAAGACGAATGTGAACGGAATAAGACGGGTGGTATTCGTAGACTACCTGAGCGAGGACCTGATGAAGGCCCACGAGGTGTTCTGGTGGGACAGGGGGACCCTCAAAAAGCAGCTGGCATTTTCCAACGAGTTCTCGCCTGAAGACGTATTTACATTGGCGGTACAGGACTGCAGGATAGTGCGCGGGAGCGATAATTCCACGGAGGCGGGGGTCGTTGTGGAAACGTCATACCTCGGCAAGACTGCGCCCAGTCCCTATTATGGACTGCTCAGGCTCACCGACGATCATTGGAAGCTTGTATGGCGTCCTCCCGTATACAAATGGAGGAATAGCCACGCGACGGTCAAGATCAGCGGGTCGGGACTGAAGGAGTTAATACTCAAGGGAGACTCGGCGAGGACGAACGATGGCAAGAACCGCATATTCAACGAGAAGGGCGGCGCGCCCCGCCGTCATTTTGAAGATATCTGGCAGAGGGACGGAGACAGCTACAAGCTCACGGATTATGAATCCATACCGTCGGCCTACAATACCTTGGTCGAGTTTATATACAGCCTCTCAACGGATGATGAAGCTGCGGCCAAGGACCTGGTGGCCGATACGGCTTTGATAGAAAAGGCGAAACAGCTTAAGCTCATACAGCCCGATCTGAGCGGACGCTGGATGCTGAAGACGGCGGACGCAGATGCGGAAACGGAGGGACCGTTCACAATAACCGGCGGCCCCGCGGACGGCATCACCTTTACCTTCGAGCAGCAAGGGCAGAAATGGCTGATAAAGGATATAATCAAAAAATAAGCATCATTTTGCAGGAAGGCGCTTTATGAGCCGATATACGATTTGTAAGCCTGCCTTGGGAATGATATAATGGATATATCAATAATTTGACAAGGGAGGTTAATTATGAAAAGAATACTATCTACGGCGCTGGTCGTACTTATGGTACTGTCGCTGCCTGTGGCGGCAATGGCGCAGCAGCCGGCGGCGATTACAAAGGGCGAGTTTGTCAGGCTGCTCTTCGACAAGACGGCAACCGATCTGGGAGGAATGACATACGGAGATTACGCATCTAAAAACGGGATCTTGATAGGCGGAGGCAGCGGTTCTCTGGGACTGGACGATCCGCTGACATACGGCACCGCGGGGATAATCCTTTCGCGGTATATGGGCTTTTCCTCTTTTGACGCCCAGGTCACTGCGGCGTCGGAGTACGCGCATGCTGCGGAATATGGACTGCTGCCTGAGAATGCTGAGGCAAACGCAGCCGTTACACAGGAGTCCGCCGAGAGTATCGTAAGCGGCCTTGCTGCAAACATGGAAAGCGCGAGGGAGTTTGTAAACCATTCCAATGAGCAGACGACGGATAAATTTAGATTCGATATCGATATGTCGATGCAGGTATTGAGCGACGGCAAGACTGCGGATATGCCGGCGCAGATGTCAATGAATGCGGTCACCAAGACGGAGGTCGATCTGAATACCGGGATACATCAGATTGTGACGAGCAGTATGGAAGGCGCGGATCAGAGCGCGATCGAGGAGTACATCCTGAAGGACGGCATATATGCAAAGGCCGCGGACAAAGACGGCAAAGAGACATGGACCGTCTTAAAGGGCCTGGCCATGCCCGACCTCAAACAGCAGACGGAGATAAGCCCCGAACAGACGAAGGGCATGGATAAGTACGTCACCTACAGGGATATGGGAGAAGTGGTCGTAGACGGGCAAAAGCTCAGGAGGATCGACGCGTTTTTGAACATAAAGGACATGAACTATGTGGATCAGGCGCTCGATATGGCCGGCATGGGAGATACGATGAAGGAACTGCTGCAGGGTCAGAATGCCGGCGACATGTTCAGGGGAATGTACGGCAAGATAGTCTACTATATAGATCCTGAGACGAACCTCGTTAAAAGCGCAGACATACAGGAGAGGGTAGACTTCAATCCGGACTTCAAGGTGTCGGACCAGCCGATATCCATAACTTCCGAGCAGATCTTGTTAAAGGCCAAGTACTATGACTACAACAGCGACGATATAAAGATAGAGCTTCCCGACGAGGCGAAGAACGCCGAAGTAATAGATATGACGAAGCAGATGTAGACTGGGGAAACAATTAAAACATAAAAAGGTGGCGTCAATCGGTATGTATGATTGGCGCCATTTTTTTATTGCAGCCCAGTTTGCATCACGGTCTTGCCGTATCGGCACTGATGCGGTGCAGTTTGGTCGCGCAGGGCAGATCACCGGCATGGGAATAATCGCTGTCGTAGATCAAATCGGCACAATAGACCAGCGAGGCTCCGTTTAAAGTGAAGCGGCGGTAATTTGCCTCCGGCAGCGGATAATGCTCATCGGCGGGAGAGTAGCTCGGGGACGAGCAGTCGCTGCTCCCTTCCGCGCCGCTTAGTACCGCCTGCGCCGCCTCCATATACCTGTCTATCCAATCCGCTCCGATAGGCGCTCCGTTATGGCCCGGGCAGATAAGATCGAAATCCTTGCGGAAGCCCGCCAGTTTTTTAAGAGCCCTCAGGCAGGTCTCCACCGTGGAAGCGGGCCGCGAATGGAACTGCCCCGGTTTTTCGGCGTATCCCGGCAGCAGAAGTACCTGTCCCGAATCCACTTCGTCCCCGGGGAAAAGAAGCCTGCGGCCGGCGTCAAGCACGGCTATGCTGCCCGGGGCATGGCAGTCCAGTTTGATGATTTGCAGCGGCCGGTTCCCCGGGTCTATTATGTCTTCGTCGCCGACGAAGCTGTATTCATAATCCAGAGGATAGTCCTGCGCGGCCTGGCCCATGGTGTTTTTGGCGCTTCTGGAGGTCTCCTCCGTCAGATATACCGTATCAAAAAATCCGTTCCCTCCGGTATGGTCAAAATGGCTGTGGGTATTTATGACAGCCCTGACCGGAAGCGGCGTCAGGCTTTGGGCGAAGGCCCGGATGTCATGGACGGAGCAGCCTGCGTCGATCATGACCGCTTCCCGGTCACCGGCCAATAAAAAGCGGTCGCAGCTGTCTCCGCCGCCGCTGATCATCCATGTGCCGGGCCTTAGTTTTTGCGCGCTGAAATTTTGCTCGATCATTTATCTCATCCTTTCGTTTATCAGGCTTTGCTCTCGGTAAAATTACGCCGCCATTTTCCGCTGCGGATGCGTGCCTCGCTCGTTACGACCTTCATGATCTGATCGCTCTTGATCAAAAAAAACACGGCCGGGACGGACAGTTTCCAGACAAAGGCGGAGAGGTAGCCCAACGGCAATATCACAGCCCAAAGGAAGATCAGATCGTTTGCCATTGCGAACACCACATCTCCTCCTCCCCGCAGTATGCCCATCATATTCATGATCTGTACCGCGCTGAAGAAGGCGATGACCGTGCCGACCAGCATGATCTGATCCGCATAGATCTTGGTCAGATCGCTTACCTGATAAAAATCAATGATGAAGCTTCTCATAAGGAATATCAGACCTGCGGCCAGCAATCCGACTATGATCGAAAGCCTTTGAAAATAACACCTGAGGAAGGTGAGAAGATCCTCGTTCCCCGCCCCTATAGCATTGGCGACAAGCACGCAGGCAGCGGAGGTAACGCCGCTCACCATTACGTCGGAAAGCTGATTGGCCACGCTGTAAATACTGTTTGCTGAGATGACCTCGCGCCCCATGTGTCCTAAGATCATGGAAAGCACGCTGCTTCCCAGGGCCCAGAACAGCTCGTTGCATATGACGGGGGTGCTGACGGAGAAATACGGCCGGGCCAATGATCTATCCAGTTCTTTAAGCTTATGCGGCCGAATTTTAAGTTTGTCCTCGCGGAAACAGACGAACCATAGGATCAGGCCGAATTCGCATATCCTGGCGATCAGCGTAGCTATGGCGGCTCCGCTTATTCCGAAAGAGAAGCCTGCGAAACTCCCGAAGAGAAACAGCCAGTTAAGTACGGCCTTTACGATCAGTGCCAGCCATGCCCCGGCCATGCCGATCTTTACGGTGTGAACGGCCTGCAGCACGCCCGTTGTCACGGTCGAAAGCGTATAAAACAGGTAAGAAAGCGCCGATATGCGCAGATAGCCTATTCCCTCCGCGATAATTTCGCCGTCATTCGTGAAAAGCCTTAATATCTGGCCGGGGAAGATGACCCCCGCCGCGGTGATGGCCAGTGCAAAGATGGCCGCCATCCGATAGGTATATGCCAGCACCTTGTGGATGGAGTCTACGTCTCCCTTGCCCCAGAACTGCGCCGCAAGTACATTGGAACCGGATGCGATACCGGCCGAAACCAGCGTGACGATCATAAAGACCTGATTGCTGAGGGAAGCGACGGAAAGGGGAACTTCCCCCAGCTGACCGAGCATAAGGGTATCGAGCAGGTTAACAAGAAAACTGACTATACTTTGCGCAGCCAGCGGCAGAGCGATCGAGACGGTCATCCTAGTTATCCGGCTGCCGTCCAAGCTGTCTTGGTTCATGGGCATCAATTATTATCCTCGCCGTGGGTGACAAAATACCGCTCCATAAGCTCATGGTGCTGCGGTGCCATGAGATCGCGCCCGCAGTCCACGGTAAGGCGGTAAATAAGCGCCTGAACGGAGCTGATAAGTTCAAGCGCACTGAAACACCCGCCGGCTAGCTCAAGTGCCAGATCATGTTCATGGGCCGTCCGAGAGCCGATCACGAAGCCGTTTCCCATTACCTCTTCCATATAACGTCCGAGGGCGAGCGCCTTGTCGTTTTCTCTGCCTCCGTCATTCAAAACTATTACGCAGTGGCTGGCGTTATAGCCGTAGTTGGGACCATGAAGGCTTTCCTCCAGTTCATAGCCCATGGAGGGCTTCTGAAGTATTTCCCATCCCTTGAGCGCCGCCTCGGCAGCCACTCCGTAAAGAGAATCGGCTCCCGCAAAGATCAGGCATTCCGAACGCAGCATTTGCCACTTGTTTTGTCCGGTCCACTCCAAGGTTTTGTCTATGATATCGTCAATGCTTTTTGGAAGCTGCCCGGCAAGTTTTATCAGCGCATCGTAGTCCTCGCTGTTTACGATGCCCTTTGCAAGTCCGAGTTCAAGCCCCAGAAGCATTTGGGACATCACGGAAGAGGAATATCCTATGGTGCGCATGGGATATTCCTCATATCCGCAGCCCATATCCCAGTGACAGGGGGATTCCTTTGCCAAAGGAGTATCCGCGGATTCGGTAATGCTGACGAAATGATATCCGAGATCCCTTACTATCTTCGCCGCATTTCTTGTTTCAATGGAGGTACCCGTCTGAGAAGTAAATACATACAGGGCGTGCGGATTTAAACAGGCTGCGCTGTGGCAGAAATCATTCGGGACATAGACCGAGGCCCTGATGCCGGCGTACTTTTCTATAAAGCTTCTGCTTGTAAGCGCAGAGGTATTTGACGTTCCCGAGCCGACAAATATGATCTCGTCTATGGAATCCCTTTCGCCGCCGAGATAGTTTAAAAGCTGCGCTGCCCTTTCCTTGCAGCCCGCGGTGATGCCTTCTATTATTCCCGGGGTTCTTTTGATACAATCGAGCATAGTCACCATATGCATAGCCTCCTTTTAAATGAAAAGCATCAGTGTCGTATTACGGTACTGATGCTTTATGGATATTTATAAGCTTAGAAAATTCCTATCACAGCACCGGCAACTCCCAATACTATGAGCAAAAGCATCATCCAGATCGGCTTGCCGCCCTTGCCGAGAGACTTGAAACATCCCAGAGTGAGCAGAAGCGGAAGCATCCCGGGCATTATGGAGTCCAATAAACTCTGAATCTCCAGCTTGTTTCCCTGAATAGACATTACCAAGGGGATATTGAATTTTACCATTGTGCAGGTCATAGCTCCTACCGTCATAAGACCGATAATACCCGCAGCCTTTGTGATCTGTCCCATTACTCCGCTGTCTATGGCCTTCTTGATGAAGCTGGAACCCATGCCATAGCCGATATACGTACCGTAATAACGAGGGAAGAATGCTACGAGATTGAATAAAAGCAGGTGGATGACAGCACCGAGAATATTTCCCGTGGCAGCCAGTGAAGCGCCGATACCCAGCGTAATGACGCGCACCGCACCCCAGAATATGGAGTCGCCGATACCGGCGAACGGGCCCATAAGGCTTACCTTTACGGTGTTTATACTGGTAGTATCAAAATTCGGGTCCTTGGAAGCTTCCTTTTCCATGGCCGCGGAAAGTCCGGTGATAAATGAACCCATGGTCGGAGTCGTATTAAAGAGTTCAAAATGGCGCTTAAGCGCGGTCTTTTGATCCTTGGGGTCTTTCCAGAAACGTTTTATAACGGGGATCATTGTGTAGACATAGCCGAGGCCCTGCATACGCTCATAGTTGTATGTCGAGCTGATCGTCATGGTGCGCCAGAAGACCTGTTTGAGCATTTTATTATCTTCATTGCTGAGATTATATTTTTCCTTAATCATTGAATAATTCCTCCTCTGCATTTTTAGCAGCTGCAGGGGCCGCCTTCTGATTTGCCCTTTCTTCAAGAATGATGATAATTGCCAAGACCGCACCGACCGCGGCTACGCCCATGATCGGAAGCTTGAAATAGGCAACGAGCAGGAAGCCCACGAAAAAGTATACCGCCATCTTTTTAGACCACATCATCCTGAGAAGCAGTGCGATGCCGACTGCGGGAAGCAGACCGCTGGCATAGTTAAGCCCATTGATGACTACCTGCGGCAGCATGGAAATAAGTCTTTCGGCCGGGCCGCTGCCGAATAGCAGGGCACTGAACGTTATTACGGCCTTTGGAACACCGGAAAGGAATGCGATAAGAAAATGAAGAATTTCAATTCCCTTTGTGTTTCCGGTTTCGCAGAAGCGTTCGGCCATCGGATTAAAGAGGCCGTGAATAAAGTAAACCAGTAAAGTCAGGAAGGAGCCGAGCGCTGCGATCGGAACCGCAAAGGTGAGGGCTACCTCCACACTCTTACCCATAGTGATAGCAAAAGCGGTGCCTATGACCGAACCGAGTGTGGCGTCGGCCGGGAGCGTGCCGCCGATACCCATCGCGCCCATGAAAACGAGCTGAAGGGTGGCGCCTGCGATGATGCCCGTCTGTAAATCACCGAGGATCAGTCCGACAATGGGACAGATGACAAGGGGGGTGTTGAGCATGGGATAGGCGAACCAGCCTTCGGCCCATTCCATCAGCAAGACAACCAGAGCAATTGATAAAGCTTGAACAACAGTCATTTTTTTACCTCCTCATTTATTTTAGTAGATTTTTAGCGGATCGCGGAGAATCGGTCGGGACCATTCTGAACTCCACATCGCCTACCAGCTCGATCAGGCGGCGCAGCGTCTTTATGTCGCCGTCGTTGACAAATACGGCCGGAGCGATGAGCTTCGATCCCTCTTTCTTTTTGATGCCGCCTATATTAATATGGTGTATGCAATCGGTTTTTTCTGCCAGCCGCAGAGCATCCTCGATCGTTCTTACTATAGCGAAAATAGTAATGCCGTTGGACCGCGGGTCATTCAGCAGTTCTGCGGCGCCGTCGATGGAACGTATGGCCAATTTCATTCCCGTGGGTTTTGCCATTTTAAGCGCTATTTTGGCCATTTCATCCTGCATGACCGCATCATCGGCTATCAGTATGGAAGATGCATCCACGTTGCTCAGCCAGGTCACGGCCACCTGGCCATGAAGCAGCCGTGCATCCACGCGCAGTAACTTCACCATAGTGAATCTCCCTCCTTTCCTTCCTTAAGCGATTGGATCGCCGCCTTGTCCAAGAAAAAGATATCGTTTTTGCCTGTTTCGAGTATCCTTTGAAGAATCCCGGGATCCCGCGTATTTAGCTGAGAAGTACACAGCTCCAGCACCATGCCGAGGTTCATACCGGAGATGATTTTTATGTCTTCCTCTCTCTTCAGCAATTGGATCATCGCATGATGAACGCTGCCGCTCTTGATGTCACATACGACAAATATTTCATCGCCGGATGCGCCGTCGATTTCCTTCTGTACCGCTTCCAACAAGGCCTGTATTGTTTCGTATTTATCCAGCCCATAGCCGTGAATGCAATAATGATCGCCCAGGATCATTTTTACCGCGCTCAGCATCCCTTCTGCAAGACTTCCGTGGGACGCCAGAATAATCCGTCTCATCTTTTAGAGTTTCCCTCCATTCTTCCTTACATGCTCTTTCTTTTTTAAATTTTATTGACTGATGCAATATAATGCAAAAAGCGTGCCACGAATTACAGGCAGCGCGCTTTTAATATGGGATTCTTTGCTATTTGCAGTTTTTAAGCACCTTTGGCGGACTAAAATATTTTTGACTGTTTTTTATAGCAAGGACTTAGATAGAAAGGCTCGTCACTATTTTAGATATTTTCGTCACTGTGCAGCAGGCCCAAAGGCGGTCAATTTTTGTAGATGTAGTCGTACAGGTATGCTATCTCGCTGACGGGGATCGAGACCCCGTAGTTCTTCTCAATTTCCGAAAAGCAGGCGAGGGTCATGGCAATAAAATCCTGGTGCCGGCGCTCAAAGTCTTCAAGGTCCTTGTGGTTCACCGCGTATTTTTCGGTAATGAGGCGTTCTATGAGACAGCTGATGTGAATATAGAGGCCGAGCACCGTGGCATTTGAAAATTTGATCCCCGTACCCAGCTGCAGATCCGTTATGATTTTTTCCACATAACCGATAACCTTTTCGGGGTTTAAAATAGTGAGCTGTGACAACAGGTTTTGCAGAGAGAACTGCTTGAGCAGGTTTTGATTAAAGGCCTGCAGTTCCTGTTTGGACATAATACCGCTCAGCTGCGAATCTATATAGCCGGCATTCTTCTGCTCAAGAACGTCCTCCAACGCAATAAAGGGACAGTCGGGAATTCCCGGATCCTGCGTTCCCACAATGAAGAGGACGTTATTTTTTTCAAAGACGGGGGATTCCCTGCCGGAGGCAACCAAGCTGCTGTAACTGTAAGGTATCACCGAGATATTCGTATGGCTGGGAAAACTTTGAATGAATAACTGGGATATTTTCTCTGCGGTCGCGATCCCCGTTGCGCATACCGAAAGGATGACGTTGGGCCTCTTACGGTTTCCCCTGAAGACATATTCGTACTGTATGGGTTCGGCGCAGCAGCTCTGCAGTATTTTTTCGACGGGGATGTCCTTTATGATCATGCTGCCTACGGCTATGGCCAATTTGACCGACAGATTGTTGATGAGTCCCAGGTTTATGTTGTCGCCGCAGGAAACATTATTATATATCTGTTCCAATGAACCCATGTCCACAAGAATGATCACGTCCTTCGCACCGCGCAGGTCATGCAGATAATCGCTCAGTTTCTCTGCGATGACGCCGAGCTGCACCTCCATCGGCATGTCGATGGCATAGAATACATGCTGTCCGAGGAGGTAATTCGCGGTGGCGGCAATACTGCTGGCGGCAGTGTATCCATGGGCTATTATGATCCCCACGGTATGATTCCAATTTACAAAGGGAGTAAAGGAATGCATGCATATATTGAGGTCTAAGAGAAACAGAGGCGGTATGGAGCAATTGAGTCCCGATGCAAGCTGATCCGAAAACTCCTGCGCGACGATATATGTTTCACTGCTGCTTTCCTTGAACCGGTCAAGACACAGCTGTATCAGCCCTTCGTTTTTATCCGCAAGGGAGGTGCAGACCGTAAAATTATCCAGAAAGTCATCTATCAAAAGACATAGGTTTTCTATATCGTGTTCCTGAATAACTATGCCCATCTTCTCAGAAAGATTGGCGCACGTACCCTTTACTATGCTATGGCGAAAGGTAGAGCGGGGATTTTGCCCCTTGTTTTTTGATTCCTGAAAGAGTTCGTCAAAATACTGCTCCAAGCGCAGCTGAGTCAATGTAAAAAATTCATCGGGATTTTCCGCACCCTCCGTCATTACCGAACTGCGCTGGAGAATATCCCTGTTGAGCAGCAAAAGCTTTTGCTCCTGCCGCCATTCCGAGCCGAGCTGCTTTAGGTCCAGAACGCTTTTCCCAAGTACCTGCAGCTGCTGCGGGGTGGTATAGTTATCCTGCAGAATGTAGTTCGGCAGATGGCGCACCTGAATTTCCAGCGGTTCATCCGGCTGTGCCGTGATAACGGCGTTTGCCACACATATTCTGATACAATTTACAAGCTGCCCGACGTTTTCCGGAAAGGAATAATTGAGGATCATCTGGTAGGCCGAGCGCTGAATGGTGATATCCCGGTCAATGCGTTTTGATTCCGCTGAGATCTGATGATACAGCAACTCCTTCTTTTCGCGCAGCGACCGCTTTGCAAGGGGAGGAAGTATCGTGATCATGGGAATTCTGCGCAGCAGTGTCGTTAAGAGCGTTTTTGACGGGTCCTCCGTCGTGGCGAGGATGATGCGCTCATTGGCGGAATACCATTGTTCGTTGTCACCCACCATGTGATAGGTTCCCTTATCCATGAAGTGGAATAATTTTTCCTGACATTCGGCGGAAAGGCAGTGTACCTCGTCCAGAAATAAAATGCCGCCGTCCGCCATCGTGACCAGGCCCTTCCGGTCCCGATCCGCACCGGTATAGGCACCCTTTACATATCCGAATAGGTTGGTGAGGAAAAACTCAGGATTATCCGCATATTCGGAGCAGTTGACCGCAACAAACCTGCTGTCCTGCGAAATTATTTCCTTGTCGATTGCATATTCGTACATCAACTGGGCCAGCAGGCTCTTTCCCGTTCCTGTAGGGCCCCAGAGCAGGATCGGCAGGCCGGTGCCCGGGTAGGAAACGGCTGCCTTGCATTGTTCCACATTGTATTTAAGACTTCCCTTGAAACCGATAAGTTTGGCAAAGACGTCAGTTTCATGCTCGAACGCAAGCACGGCGGCATGAAGTTCCTCTACGGAATTATAGACACGGTCCGTAAGTTCTTCATCCCCGTTTCCGAGCAGTGCGCCGCGGTGAAAGAAGTAGACCGGACGGGTGTTGACTTTTATGAACGTTCCCGCCGCAACTCCCTCGTTGAGGTATTGGCTGGCAAGCGTGCGGCTGATCCCGAGCGCTTCCGCGATTGCGGCTGCGGTGTGATCCCCGGGCCGGTTCCAATCAGGCCTGCCGCTTAGGGATTCCAGATATTCCGATAATTTTGTGCGCATTGATTCCGCCATGAAGCGACCCCTTTTCATATGCTTAGGTTGGGCAAGTTTATATTACATAATTAAAATTAGTATAGCAAATTTTATATTGTTTGTAAAATGTGCCGATACGTCGGAGCGGCAGACTAAAGAAATACTTTAAAGGTGATGCATTTAAATCGCCTAATTCCCGCTTGATTAACTTTGCCGTCGAGAAGAAATGTCTTATTGTAGGGATCAGTCGCTTTCAGCCAATAGAAAGCGATGATCTAAAGAAATTCATGTATAATATCTTTAGGTACATTGAAGGAGGTAAACCCATATGGCTCTGCTTTTTGCTGTGGTTTCAGGTATGCTATAATCTTTTAAGAAAAGGTAAGAGGGTGAGATCAAATGGATATAATAAAGATAAACGGCCACAGCGGCTATATTCCGGGCAATACCAACGTGGGCGTATATTCATACAAGAACGGTTACTGCATGCTCGTGGACTCGGGCATAAACAACACGGCGGGGAGGAGGATATCGGAGGGCCTGGCCGGCGCCGGCTTGAAACCCAAGTATCTTATGAATACCCATGCCCATACCGACCACTACGGCGGCAACCGGGTGCTGAAAGAGCTGTACCCCGGACTCTCCTGCTATGCATCGGAGCAAGAGGCGGCATTCATGAGGATGAACGAGCTGGAGGGCTACACGCTGTATGGGGCGCATCCCTATAAGAGGATGAGGGACGAGATGTTCTACGCAAGAGAATTTCAGGTGGACGGTACTATCTCCCCGGGGAGCGCTGAGTTCGACGGAAAAAAGTTTGAGGTGCTGCCTTTGCGCGGGCATACCGTAGGGCAGATAGGCCTCATGACTGACGACGGGGTGGCATATGTGGGCGACGGGATATTCGACGGCAAGAGGCTGGACATGTACGTTCCCTTCCTCTGCGACGTGGAGGCACAGTACGGGACTCTGGATCTTCTGGAACATACGGAGGCCGGGTGGTTTGTATTGGGCCATGCGGACGAGGTGTACGAGGACATAAGGCCGCTGGTAAAGAGAAACAGAGACAGTCTGGACGAATACGCGGGCATGATACTGGAGCTTTTGGATCAGCCCAAGACGCTGGGCGGCCTGGCCGCAGAGGTGTTCATCCTCAAGGACATAGATATAGACCTCAAGCATTACTACACCTGCATGGCGGGCGTAAAGGCTTTCGTGTCCTACCTGCTGGACAAAAACGAGATAACCAACGGCGTGCAGGACGGCAGGCTATACTTCTACCGGGGTTAAGGCAATATTTATAACAGGCATTACGCTATTGTTTATAGTTAATTAATAAATAAACATAGTTTGACAAAAACATAATTTATATTGTTTTAAAAATATAGCAGGATATTAGCTGAATTCGTCGAAATTTAAATGGTGACAAGAGAGGAGGTGATAATGTGAACAAATCGGAAGAGCTTAAAAAGACGCCTCTTTTTGAGCTTCATAACAGACTGGGCGCCAAGATGGCCGAGTTTGGAGGATGGGCCATGCCCATGCAGTATTCCGGCATCATAGAAGAGCACAACTCCGTGCGCAGCGGAGCGGGTATCTTTGACGTCAGCCATATGGGCGAGATAAGGGTGCGCGGTAAGGACAGCTTCGGTTTTCTGCAGCATATGACGACCAATGACATCGGCAAGCTGCAGCCCGGAAAGATAATCTATTCGCTGATGCTGTATGCAAACGGCGGCGCGGTGGATGACTTCCTGGTGTATATGCTTGGAGAAAACGATTATCTCATGGTGGTAAACGCCTCCAACCTGGACAAGGATTTCAGCTGGATAATTGAACACACGGCGGGGTATGACGTCAAGGCGGAGGATATCTCGGACGAGTACGGAGAGGTCGCGGTGCAGGGGCCCAAGGCCGAGGATACGCTGCGCAAACTTACTGATTATGACCTTTCCGGCATAGCATATTATGAGTTCAGGCAGGATGTGGAGATGGCCGGCATGCATGTGTTGATATCCCGTACGGGATACACCGGAGAAGACGGTTTTGAGGTGTATATGTCTCCCGACAGGGCGGAGGAGCTCTGGAACGCCATAGTCAAAGCGGGCGGCGAGTACGGCATAAAGCCGTGCGGCCTGGGAGCACGGGATACCCTGCGGTTCGAGGCGAGGATGCCGCTCTATGGACACGAGCTGGATAAAGACACGACGCCGCTGGAGGCGGGGCTGTCCTTTGCAGTGTCTCTGGACAAGGATTTTATCGGCAGGGATGCGTTGCTGAAGGAAAAACAGGAGGGCCTTAAAAAGAAGCTCATAGGCTTTGAGATGACGGACAAGGGCATACCGAGGCAGGACTACGAGGTTTACAAAGACGGAAGCAAGATAGGGTATGTGACCACCGGCACGCATTCGCCCACGCTGGGCAAAAACATCGGCCTGGCCTATGTCGCCCCGGAGTTTGCCAAGACCGGCGTGGAGCTGGAGATAATGATAAGGGGCAGGCTGGGCAGGGCGGTGATAGTCAGGACGCCGTTCTATAAGAGAGCTGCGAAGTAGGCGGCCGGAAATGAAAAATGAGATCAGATATGGGAGGAATGTATATGACTTATCCTGAAGGTCTTTTTTATTCTAAGGACCATGAATGGGTTAAGCTGGAGGGCAATAGGGCGAGGATAGGCATCACCGAGTATGCTCAGGGCGCGCTGGGCGATGTGGTATATGCGGAGGTCCCCAGCCCGGGAGATGAGTTCGCGGCGGGAGACAATTTCGGTTCCGTCGAGTCCGTCAAGTCCGTTTCCGACCTGTACATACCCGTAAGCGGGAAGGTCGTGGAGGTAAACGGCGAACTGGACGGATCGCCCGAGCTGATAAACCGGGACCCGTACGGCAAGGGTTGGGTGGCCGTCGTGGAGATGGATGATCCCGGCGAGACGTCCGGTCTTATGAGCGCCTCCGATTATGAGGCTTTTGTCGGGGAGAGTGATTGACATGGACTACATCCCCAATACAGACGGGGACAGGGAAGAGATGTTCTCTTCCGTAGGTGTTACTTCCGCAGACAGCTTATTCTCCGACATACCTGACGACGTCCGGCTCAAGGGCAGGCTGGATCTTCCGGAGGCCATGTCCGAGCTGGAGATAAAAAAGCATATGGCGAAATTGGCAGGGAGCAATGCCGAGGCGGAGCATTATACCTATTTTATAGGCGGCGGCGTATACGATCATTATATCCCATCCGCCGTGGCGCACATAACGGGACTGCCGGAGTTCTACACGGCCTATACCCCGTATCAGCCCGAGGTGAGCCAGGGGACGCTGCAGTCCATATTCGAATACCAGACCATGATCTGCAGCCTTACAGGCATGGACGTTTCCAACGCCTCCATGTATGACGGGGCCTCCGCCATGGCGGAAGCTGGGATCATGGCGGCTAAGATAAAAAGCAAAGGCAGGCTGCTGGTCTCCCGGTCGGTGCATCCCGAGTACAGGAGAGTGCTTAAGACATACACCGCGGGGATCGGCGTGGAGATCACGGAGGTGGATATCGAGGGCGGTACGACCGATATGGACGATCTGAAATTAAAAATAAAGGACGGCGACGCTCTTATAGTGCAGAACCCGGACTTTTTCGGCTGCCTTGAGGATATGGAGGCCATCTCATCCATCGTTCATGAGGCAGGGGGACTGTTTATCGTCGTGGCCGACCCGATCTCCTTAGGAGTGCTGAAGGCCCCGGGAGAGTATGGGGCGGACATTGTATGCGGCGAGGGCCAGGCCCTGGGGAGTCCCATGAATTTCGGCGGGCCCCATCTGGGCTTTCTGGCAACCAGGGAGAAGTATATGCGGCAGATGCCTGGCAGGATAGTCGGCCAGACGGAGGACGACAGGGGCAACACGGGCTATGTGCTCACCCTGCAGACCAGGGAGCAGCATATAAGGAGGAACAAGGCGACCTCCAACATCTGTTCCAATCAGGCGCTCTGTGCGCTGGCAGCCACTGTTTATCTCTCCCTCATGGGAAAGAAGGGCATAGCCGAGGTGGGGGAGCAGTGCCTTGCCAAATCCCACTATCTTGCAAAGCGGCTGGAAAAAGCGGGATTCGGCCTGGCCTTTGACAGGCCCTTCTTCAAGGAGTTCGTCATAAGGACGGACATGGACGTCAGCAGGGCCATCGAGCAGCTTGCCGAGCAAAAGATGATAGCAGGGATAGACCTTTCCCGCTTTTATCCCGAGTTTGCTGGCTGCATGATGATCGCAGTGACCGAAAAGCGGACCAAACAGGAAATGGATGAATTGGCTGCCGGATTGGAGGGATTGAGATGAAGCCTGTACCGTTGATTTTCGAGATCAGTAAGCAGGGAAGGACCGGTTATTCGCTGCCTGCTCTGGATGTACCCGAGGCGGAGGATGCTATTCCCGAGGGAATGAGGCGGGGTGACTCCCCCGAGCTTCCCGAAGTCGCCGAGGTGGACGCGGTGAGTCATTTTACCAATCTGTCCAATCTCAACCACGGCTTGGATTCAGGTTTTTACCCGCTGGGCTCATGCACGATGAAATATAACCCCAAAGTAGATGAGGATGTGGCTGGGCTGCCGGGTTTCACGGAGGGCCATCCCTACCAGCCGGAATCGCTGTCGCAGGGCAATCTGCGCCTCATGTACGAAATGGGGAAGTTCCTCGCGGAGATCTCCGGGATGGATGCAGTCACGCTGCAGCCTGCTGCCGGAGCTCACGGAGAGTTTACCGGCATGAGTATCATCCGGGCGTATCACGAGAGCAGGGGCAATAAAAAGACCAAGGTCATAGTCCCCGATTCAGCGCACGGCACCAATCCCGCCACATCCGCCATGTGCGGCTACAAGGTGGTGGAGGTAAAGTCCGACGACAGGGGCGGCGTAGATATCGAAAAGCTGCGGGAGGTACTGGATGACGAGGTGGCAGCCATCATGCTGACCAATCCCAATACCCTGGGCCTGTTCGACGAGAACATCGAGAAGATAACCGAGATGGTCCACGAGGCGGGAGGCCTGTGCTACTACGACGGGGCCAACCTAAACGGCACCATGGGCATGGCCAGGCCGGGCGACATGGGTTTCGACGTGGTGCACATAAACCTGCATAAGACCTTCTCCACGCCTCATGGCGGCGGCGGTCCCGGTTCCGGCCCGGTAGGCGTCAAAAAGCAGCTGGCCGGTTTTCTGCCCGTGCCGGTGGTGGACTACGACGGGGAGAAATATTATTTCAACTATGACCTGCCCGACACCATAGGCAAGGTTAGGAGCTTTTACGGGAATTTCGGCATAGCGGTGAGGGCCTATGCCTATATCCTGTCCAACGGACCGGACGGACTGAAAAAGGTATGCGAGAATGCGGTGCTGAACGCCAATTATCTCATGGAAAATCTCAAGGACCTCTATTATCTGCCCTATGACAGGCCCTGTAAACACGAGTTTGTGATAAGCGGCAAACTGCAGAATCAGCAAAACGGCGTAAAGACCATGGATATAGCCAAGAGGCTGCTGGATTTCGGCATACATCCGCCCACGGTCTACTTCCCCCTCATAGTCGACGAGGCCCTCATGATAGAGCCCACCGAGACCGAGAGCAAGGAGACGCTGGATACGTTTATCGCAGTCATGAGACAGATAGCAGAAGAGGCCGGGCATGATCCCGAGCTCGTCAAGAGCGCGCCTCATAATACTCCGGTGGGGAGGATGGACGAGGCGAAAGCGGCCAGGCATCCCGTTCTCAAATATGAAGGTCAGCGGTAAATAAATAGGAATATAAAAAGGCTGCCGTAGTTGGGCAGCCTTTTTATATTTATGAATTATTATGTAGCTCGATCTTGAAGATATATTTATCGCCCCTTACTAAGGAAGAGGTATACTCTACAAGACAGTCGCCCTCGTAACTGAAGCGTTCAAACTGGATGCAGGGAATACGGGGGGAGATTTTCAAAAGCTCGCACTGCGCGGAATCAGGCAGTATCGGGACGAAGGTCTCATCCGCGCGGTCCACCTTAAGGCCATATTTTGCACTCAGGTAATCATAGAGCGGCTGTTCCTCCACCGCCTGCGCATCTATATGTACAAACCGGTTTCTCGGAAAGTAGCTGGTCTCGATTATAAGGGGATAATCCCGGACGGAGCATATGCGTACCAGCTTATGGTAATATTCCTTTCGCCCTGCACTCAGCTTGGACGCCAAACGGCGGTCGGGGAGGATAAGTTCGCAGCTTAGAACATGGCGGTGGACTATGGTGTTTTTACTGTCGGTAAAGGGGTAAAGCTGTGAGAGATCCAGCTCGAACATCCTCGGCTTGACAAAGGTTCCCACTCCATGCACCGTGTATATCCACTGTTCCTCTTCCAAAAGGGCCAGCGCCTGCCGGACTGTGGAACGGCTGACCTTGTACATCTCGCACATGTCGCGCTCCGACGGCAGCAGGCCGTTTTCGGGATACTCATGGCTGTTTATATATTGCAGAATGCGGTCATGCAGTTGCTGGTACAACGGTAGATTAGACATTGCATGCACTCCCTCCCTTTATATAAATGTTTTCTAATTAATCAAAAGCCTCAGTATTATTTTACCATAAAGCAGACCTATTGTACCAGTGGTATCGAATTAAAATAGGGACCTCCTGTACAAATGGTCGAAAAAGACTCACTATTATTGTATTACAATTCATGTGATGCTATAATTTATCTAACAAAAATTTAAATAATACTTACAAAATGAGGGGTAATAGAAGTGGGAAATCCAAACATACTGCTTACACGAATTGATAACCGGCTGGTTCATGGCCAAGTGGGAGTTACATGGGTGTCGACCATAGGCGCAAATCTGCTTTTAGTTGCGGATGACGAGGTTGCGCATGATGAGATACAGCAGCAGCTCATGGCTATGACCGCCGAATCTTCCGATGTGGGAATACGCTTTTTTACTCTGCAAAAGACCATCGACATTATCGGCAAAGCGGCTCCCAGCCAGAAAATCTTCATTATCTGCAGAACTCCGGCAGCCGTACGTACGCTGTTGGAAGGCGGCGTACCCATAAGGGAAGTAAATGTGGGGAATATGCATTTCACCACAGGAAAACGCCAGCTGAGCAAAAAGGTCTATGTAAATGACAAGGACATGGAGGACCTGCTGGCGATCCAGGCAATGGGTGTGGATCTCTATATACAGGACGTTCCGGGAACCGGTAAAGAGCGCGTACCCAATAAGTAATTCCTATCTTAAGATTTTTTTAAGGAGGTGAGGAAAACCTTTTAGATGCAGTGCAGTTTAAAATAATAATAAAGGGGGAAGGAATCAATGACAATCACTTTAGGACAGGGCATAGCGCTTGCCGTTATGGCCGTCATAGTCGGCGTCGATTTTTGGTTTGAGGCATTATTCATTTTCCGGCCGATCATCGTCTGTACGCTTACCGGAATCATTTTAGGAGACGTCCGGCTCGGCCTTTTGGCAGGCGGCTTGACTGAGCTGGCTTTTGCCGGACTCACGCCTGCGGGCGGTACGCAGCCGCCGAACCCCGTGCTGGCCGGCATTATGACGACGGTCATAGCCTACACTACGGGGAAGGATCCCGCCACGGCTATCGGCCTTGCGCTTCCGTTCAGCTTTCTGATGCAGTATATCATCCTGTTCTATTATTCTGCATTTTCTCTTTTTATGAAGAGAGCGGACAAATACGCCGAAGAGGCTGACGGCAAGGGTATTTTACAGCTGAACATGCTCATGACCGGCATCGTTGCCGTTACCTACGGCGTGGTGGTGTTTCTCAGCGCCTACGTTGCCCAGGATGCAATGCAGGCTCTCGTAACGGCTATGCCGGAATGGCTGACGCACGGCTTTGAGATCGCGGGAGGTATCCTTCCGGCTGTCGGCTTTGGCATGCTGCTCAAGGTCATGCTCAAGGGTGAATTTGTACCTTATCTTATTATAGGTTTTGTGATGGCGAGCTTTATTCCTTTTTCCAATCTGTTGCCGGTCGCGGTCGTAGGCCTGGCCATGGCGCTGATCGTGCTCAACGATGAAAGGAACCGCAGAAAGACTATAACGACCGGTACTTCACCGGGAGAAGGAGGAGGCGACGGCAATGATGGAATCTGAGAAAAATACCGTTCCCGAGAAGGTGCTGACCAGAAAGGATATCACCAGGCTGGGCTGGCGCTCTATGCTGCTGCAGGCCGGATTCAATTATGAAAGAATGCAGAGCGTAGGCTTTTTGCAGGCGCAGATGGAATGCCTGCAGAAGATATATAAAGATGATAAACAGGGCCTTTCCGCGGCAATGACCGATAACCTTGAATTTATCAATACGCATCCCAACCTTGTGGGATTTCTGATGGGCCTCTTAGTCTCTCTTGAGGAGGCCAAGGAGGACAGGAGCACTATCAAGGGTCTTAAGGTCGCCCTGTTCGGACCCATCGCAGGTATCGGCGACGCCATATTCTGGTTCACCCTTCTGCCCATAGTCGTGGGTATAACTTCATCCATGGCAATGAGCGGAAGTATTCTCGGCCCGATATTATTCTTTGCGGTCTATCTGACCATATTTCTGCTGCGTATCCCGCTGACCCATGCCGGGTATAACCTGGGCCTCAAAGCGGTGGGCATGCTGCGGGAATATGCCGGGATAATCTCAAAAGCGGCCAGCGTTTTGGGCATAACCGTTATCGGCGGACTCATAGCATCGTATGTTCACATCACGCTGCTGCCCGAGATCGCGGTTAATGCGGAGAAGACGGTGTCTATACAGACGGATTTTCTCGACAAGATCTTCCCCAACCTGCTGCCCTTTGCATACACACTGCTAATGTTCTATCTCTTAAAGAAAAAGCAAATGAGTCCGGTTTTACTGATAGGGATCACCTTCGGTCTTGCGATCGCGCTCTCTTTCCTTGGCATTCTTTGATTTTGATCCAACATTGGGGTATGGTTGCCGTACCCCGTTTTAATTTCACCGTCCGTTAAAACATACTTATGCGGCGCGGAATTGTAAGTCAAATAATACGGCGGCATGATTATGAAGTAACCGGAGGCCTTGGGATTCCGGCAAAGTTAAACGCAGCATAAACTTTCATAGAAAAAGGAGTAATATAAAGCGATGATCGGAATATTAGTAACGGGACACGGCAGTTTTGCCACCGGAATGATAAGCGCCTCCAAGTTGATCACAGGACCCAACGACAATTTGGCGGGTGTGGATTTTGCGGAGTCCGACAGTGTCGATACGCTCTCCGGCAACCTCAGAGCAGCCATGGAACACCTCGGGGATGAGATCTTAGTTCTGACTGACCTTGCGGGAGGGTCTCCCTTTAAGACGGCCGTAGCGCTGAAAAACAGCATACCGGATAAACACATAGAAGTGATCTCCGGGGCCAACCTGCCCATGATCATTTCCGCTTTATTGGAGAGCAAGCCTTCCTTGGAAGAGTATGCCGGCAATGCGATGAAAATGGGAACTGTGGGAATACAAAGGTTTAAAAAGGAGTCCTTGCCGCAGTCCGGCTTCAAAGGCGACGGGATATAGCAGATTTACCGGCATCTATGGCTTTAATGGGTTTAACGGCAGGAAAATCTGATACGATCTCCCGGCATGGTCAAACACTGTGCCGGGATTTTATTTTATGAGGTATATGGTTGAATCCCGATTTAATAAATAATTGAATTAGGACCTATAATATTGCTATAATCAATGAGGAGCAAATCGTTAAAAAAATGTTGGATATAGGGTGATCTGCTATGATGTTCTATATGGATGACGTGAACGCCGGGAAGATAATGACAAGAAAATATACCGCGCTGCCGCTGGATGCCAAGCTGAGTCTGGCTGTCAGGATATTTATCAAAAACGGTATCGACGAGATCTATCTGCTGAATAAGGACAAGAAGCTGGTGGGCGTGATCCGCAGGGACAAGGTATGGGAATTGGTAAGCAAAAACAGTCCCGGGCTGCCGGGGAACGGCCTCATTGCCGTGGATATCATGGATGCCCGGTTCAAATGGATAGGCGAGGACGTCAACATATCCGACTGTATAAAGATCATGGAGCAGTTTGCGTTGGAGAGTATACCCGTAGTAAAAGAAGGAACAATAATCGGTGTGGTCAGGTATGCGGATATAATAAGGTATCTGCTGGAACAGTATGAGAAGGGCGCCGTCGTGTTTGACGGACTGCTGAACGACATTCAGGAAGCGGTATGCATAATCGACAGCGGCGGGCGGGTCATCTTCTGGAACAACAAGGCGGAGCAGCTTTACGATATTCCCAAGGACGTGATAATAGGCAACAGGTTAGATGAGTTTTTCCCTGATGCCATCGACCTAAAGGTGCTGAGGACCAAAGAGGTATTAAAGGACATCTTCCATTCTCCCCGCAAGGGAAGCAATGTGATAATCAGCGCGTCTCCCATCATGATGGACGGCAGGTGCGTGGGAGTGATAAGCACCGACAAGGATATAAGCGACATCAGGCGGATAAACGGCGAGCTGGAAAAAGTCAGGGAAAGAGCCGATTTTCTGGAAGGGGAGATCGGGAGGCTCACAGGCAAATGGGACAATATTTTCAGTAAAAATAAAAAAATGCAGGATGCCATAGAGATTGCCAGGCGTGCTGCCGCCAGCAAGGCGCCCATATTGATCACCGGCGAAAGCGGCACGGGGAAAGAGGTATTCGCTAGGGCGATACACTCGCACAGCGGCTTAAAAGGGCCGTTCGTTCCCGTGAACTGCAGCGCCATACCCGCGGAGCTATTCGAGAGTGAATTCTTTGGATACGAATCCGGTGCGTTTACCGGCGCTAGCAAGAACGGAAAGGCCGGCTATTTCGAGCTGGCGAACAAGGGAACGCTCTTTTTAGATGAGATCGGCGATATGCCGTTGTTCATGCAGTCCAAGCTTCTAAGGGCGGCGGAGGATATGAAGATCAGGCGGGTGGGCGGCGAAAGGTCCATAGATGTGGACGTCAGAATAATATCGGCGACGAACAGGAATTTGGAGGAATACGTGAAGAACGGCGCATTCCGCGAGGACCTCTACTACCGGCTGAACGTCATCCGGCTGGCGCTGCCGCCGCTCAGGGAGAGGAAGGAGGATATAATCACCTTCCTGAAGATGTTCCTCGCGGAGACCTGTAAAAGCGAGGGCAGGGACAGGGTCGATATAGATAAGGATGCTGTCAGGATCTTGACGAAGTATGCCTGGAAGGGAAACATCAGAGAACTTAAAAATGTGGCGGAGAACATGGTGATACTATGCATAAGGGATACGATAACCGCCGAGGACATACCGGAATATATACTGAACGCCGTAGATTCGGGAGAGGACGCAGACGCCGGGGAGGCCGATCTGAAAGAGTCGGTGTGCAGATATGAGAGGGGACTCATAGTCAGGACCCTGCGCGAATCGGGCGGCAACATCGCCAAGGCGGCAAAGAGACTGGGGATACCCCGCTCCACGCTGCACTATAAGATAGGGCTGTACGATATAGATATGTCAGTTTTTTGACTTTAACGTCAGTTTATTGACATTTATCTTGGCACAGGGGGTCTATAGTTTTGCCCTGCGCTTTTTTTATTCCGTATTTTATCGGCTTGGTATGAAATTTGCTAGTAAAATATTATATAATCTTAGTTTTGAATTGAATGGGGTGAACGAATGGTCATTAAGATAATGCTCAGGCAGCATATCGGGACCCCGGCTGCACCGATCGTGAAAATAGGCAAAGAGGTAAGGAAGGGCCAGCTTATAGCCAGGCCGGACGGCCTCGGAGCCAATATACATTCGAGTGTGTACGGTACCGTAAGCGGCATCACCGATGAGGCGATTATAATAGATGCACCTGATGAACAGCCCGATGAATATGTGAGGATAGAGCCCACCGGCGATATCCTTGAGACAATTAAAGAGGCGGGGGTAGTAGGAGCGGGCGGAGCAGGATTTCCCACTTACGCCAAGCTGAAAGCGGACCTTAAGGACGGTGTCGTGATCGCCAACGCGGCGGAGTGCGAACCCACGCTGAAGCATAATATCACGCTTTTGGAGAAGGACCCCGGCACGGTGATAAGGGGATTGAAATATGCGATGAAGGTCACCGGCGCGCCGAGGGGCATCGTGGCCATAAAGCCCAAGCATACGGCGGCGGTCAAGGCTGCGGAGGAGGCTGTCAGAGGCGAAAGGAACATCGAAATAAAATTTTTACCCGACCTATATCCTTCCGGCGACGAGAGGGTGATAGTGCGGGAACTGCTGGGATACGAGCTTGCGCCCGGCGAACTTCCCATAAAGGCCGGGGCGGTGATATGCAACGTCGAGACTTTGAAGAACATTGCCCGCGCCGTGGAGCAAGGACGGCCGGTAATGACCAAGGACCTTACGGTGGGCGGAAGGCTGAAAAATGCCAAGACCGGACGGGTATTCCTCGACGTGCCGGTAGGTATGCCGGTAAGTGAACTGATTGGAGAATGCGGAGGCTATGTCGAGCCGCACGGCGAGATCGTGGCCGGCGGAGCATTTACCGGGCATCATGGAAGCGAGGATATGCCCGTAACGAAGACCTTGGGGGGAGTCGCGGTAGCCATGCCTTTCCCCAACGAGAAGAGGAAGCTGGGCATATTGGGATGCGAGTGCGGAGCGCAGCAGCCGCGGCTCAAGCAGATAGCGGAGGGCATGGGCGCGGAGGTGGTGGCTGCCGTTAACTGCAAGAGGATGGAGGATATAGGCGGGGGACGCCTTAGATGCAATAAGCCCGGGGTGTGTCCCGGCCAGGCCGAATCGGTCCTGCAGCTCAAGAAGATGGGTGCGGAGGCGCTGCTCGTCGGCAGCTGCCAACACTGAACAAACACCATAATGGATGTAGCTCCCAGGTTGGGAGTTCCGGTTTATCACAGTACGGACCATATATTGAGATCTTTCGGCCACAGGCTGTATCGCAGAATGGAATCATAACGGAGGTGATTATGACATGTCGATCGATATGGATACCGCGAAGGCGCACCAGGATGATTATGCGGTCACATGCTGCCGGTTTGAAGGGGGCGAGGAGGTTTCACCGTCCATGCTGGAGGACCCTGAGATCCTGCCCGACCTTGTGGACTCGGGGCTTCTGGACATTCCCGGCGACTGCCTGAAGATAGGCGAGGCGCTGGGAGCGAAGCTGAAGAAGACGGTTGATGCATTGACGCCTCTCACGCCGCAGATGGTCGAAGGCGCAAAGGCCAGGCCGGCGGAGCAGCCGCAATCGCAGCCGGAATCTGTCGCAAGCGGGCCGGAGCGGGAATATGCCGCTGAGAGCGGCGGTTTTGTTCTCCCGGCAGCCGGTAGTTCCAGCATTAAGATAAAAATAGGCGAAGGCAAAAACATAGAGCTTGAATTCCCGGTGTTTTTGGGCCTGCCGCAGGGCGGTGTCCAAACGGCCGGGCTGGCCGCAGCGCCGCATGAGGATGAGCAGCAGGCCGGCGGACGGGACAAGGTGATAAGAAAATTGGTGCGCAGGCACTTCAAGATAGACAAGGTGGAGCTGGGCGGCGAGACCAAGATCGAAAACGGCACGCTGTATATAAGGGAAAATATAACGGATGAAGCCGTCGGCAGCGAAGACCTGGTGACGGACATGAGGCTTAGCATAGTGACTCCCGAGCACTACGGCGATTACAGCGACACCATCATGGACGTACAGCCCATAGCCGTAAAGGAAGAGGGAGAGATAGGCGAAGGTATCACCAGGGTCATAGACGGAGCCGTGATAGTGGTGACGGGTGTGGACGAGAGGGGCCTGCAGATATCGGAGTTCGGCTCCTCGGAGGGCGAGATGGACAGGAATATCATGTTCAACCGCCCCGGTTCGCCGGATTACGGGGATATACTGGTGATGACAAGGGTAACGGTAAAGGCGGGCAAGAACATGGAGAGGCCCGGCCCGATGGCGGTTCACAGAGCCACCGACGTGATAACCAGGGAGATCAGGCAGGCCCTCAAAAAACTGTCCGGCGATCTCGCGGCTGACACCGAGGAATTTAAACAGGTGCGCCGTCCCGGCAGGAAGAAGATAGTCATCGTAAAGGAGATAATGGGACAGGGCGCGATGCATGATAACTTCATCATGCCCGATGAACCGGTAGGAGTGCTGGGAGCCAAGGCCAACGTGGACCTGGGCAACGTGCCCATTGTGGTATCGCCGCTGCAGATACTGGACGGCTGTATCCACGCGCTGACCTGCATCGGCCCGGCGTCCAAGGAGACGTCCCGGCACTATTGGAGGGAGCCCCTCGTCATGCAGGCGATGAACGACGGGGAGATAGACCTCGCCGCGGTGGTGCTGGTGGGCTCTCCTCAGATAAACAGCGAGAAATTCTACGTATCAAAAATGCTGGGCATGACGGTGGAGGCCATGGACGTCGACGGAGCCATAGTGACCACGGAGGGATTCGGCAACAATCACATAGACTTTGCCAGCCACATAGAGCAGATAGGCAAGAGGGGCGTTCCCGTCGTGGGAATGACCTTTGCCGGGGTGCAGGGACAGCTGGTGGTCGGCAATAAATACATGGATGCGATGATAGACCTCAATAAATCGCGGCAGGGCATAGAAAACGAGATACTGCAGAACAACTGCCTTACCAAGGAGGACGCCGTGCGCGCGCTGTATATGCTCAAGGCCAAGATGGCGGGCGAACAGATCAAGCCGGCGGAGAGGAAGTATAACCCCAATGTGAAGCTGAACAATCTGGAGCTGATAGAGAAGTCGGTTGGAAAGAAGATAGAGGTATCGCCCAACGAAACGAAGCTCAAAATGAGCAAAAAGAGAAGCGAGATCTACGAAAAGGACGAGGCGCAGCCACAATGAAAAAATTGACGTATGCGCCCGAGGGGCAGTATTACGAAGGAGTGATCTCGGATATCACGGACATGGCGATAACCATAGAGATGAACGGAAGGCTGGGACGCCTGACCCTGGCCAGGCGGATGGTGATAACCGACAAGCCGCCGGAGATAGGCGACGAGGTGGGCTTCATGCTCAGCTATCCCGAGGTCATAACCAATGAGTGAAGGAGGCAAGGATATGTGCGCAGCTATAGTAAAGGGCCTTCAATCGGAAGTATATGTTCCAATCACCCCCGAGGTCGTATGGGCTCCCGTCACCAAGCCGCTGAGCGAAATGGTCGTGGCGCTGGTCACCGGTGCGGGCGTGCATCTGAAGTCCGATAAGAGATTCAACCTAGCAGGAGATTCAAGCTACAGGATCATCCCCGGCGATACCAAAAGTGCAGACCTGATGGTGTCCCACGGCGGATACGACAACAGCGATGTGAATAAGGACATCAACTGTATGTTTCCCATAGACAGGATCAGGGAGCTGGCGAAGGAGGGCTTTATCAAGGAAATATCGCCTGTTAATATTGGCTTTATGGGCGGCGGCGGTGACGTCGAGGCGTTTACCGAGGTCACCGGGCCGGAGATCGCCCAAAAGATAAAGCAGGCGGGCGCCGATGCGGTCATACTGACGGCCGGCTGAGGAACCTGCCACCGCTCTGCCGTGATCGTGCAGAGAGAGATCGAAAGGATGGGCATACCCACGATACTTATAGCGGCCCTGCCGCCCGTGGCGCGGCAAAACGGAGCGCCGAGGGTAGCGGCTCCAAAGGTCCCCATGGGGGCCAACGCCGGGCAGCCCAACAACAGGGAAATGCAGACAAATATTGTGAGGGATACCCTTAAGAGTTTAGAGGAGATAGAGACTCCCAACACCATAGTTTCTCTGCCCTATGAATATGTCGCCAAGATCTGACGCCGCAGGCGGAATGGAGGACATCCAAGATGAAAGGCTTGTGATAAAGAGCTTCGACATCCGCGGCGTGGAATTCGGAGATGTGAGCCGCATATCGGATCACAAACTGATCATCGACCGGAATATTTCGGGCAGGATAGGCGCGCGGGAAAAACCGGTAAAAAAGGTGGATGTGAGTATCGTATATCCCCACAAACATGACGTGTATGTAAACGGCATACTGGACATAATACCGGTCTCGGCCAAGGCCCTGGGCAGGCTGGGAGAGGGCATCACCCATACGCTTACGGGCGTATACGTGATGCTGACCGGGACCGACGAGGAGGGCGGACAGTTTCCCGAGTGCGGCTCGTCCGCCGGGATGCTCAAGGACCATATCATGCTCGGCTGCCCGGGCACCCCGTCGCAGGATGATTTTATAGTGCTGGTGGACGTGACGGTGCAGGCGGGGCTTCCATTCGGAAGGGAACTGCCGATGGCCGCCCATCGTACGGCGGACCGTTTGATAGACGAATTCAGGCAGATACTCAAGCGCATGGACGGGACCGCAGCCGACGAGCAGCACGAATACTACAATATAAGGCGGCCGGGCCGCAAGAGAGTGGCGCTGGTAAAGATCATCGCCGGCCAGGGCGCGATGTACGACAATATCGTTCTGCCGGACGAGCCCTGTGGTTTTTCCGGCGGGAGATCCATAATAGATATGGGCAACGTACCGGTGCTGCTCACGTCCAATGAATACCGGGACGGCGCGATAAGGGCTATGACATAACATTAAAGAGGGTGATACGAATGGAATCGGTCAGGAACATCTTTACGGTGGACTCACATACCGCAGGGGAACCCACGCGGGTCGTGGTCGGCGGCTTTCCCATGCTGCGCGGCGGCAGCATGGCTGAAAAGAAGCAAGAACTCAAGGAAAACTACGACTATCTGAGGAATTTTTTGATGAAAGAGCCGCGCGGCCATGAGAACATGTTCGGCTCCGTGATAACGCAGCCCTGCCATGACGAGGCGGCGATCGGCGTGATATTCATGGACAACGGAGGATACCTCAACATGTGCGGGCACGGCACCATAGGCACGTCCAAGGTGGCCCTGGAGACGGGCATGATAGAGAAGGTCAGCCCATATACGGAATTTAAGATAGATACCCCCGCGGGACTGGTCCAGGTCACGGCTGCGGTGGAGGACGGCAGTGTAACGGATATAGGTTTCGTCAATCAGCCGGCCTTCGTGTACAGTGAGGGCGTGGACGTGAAGCTGGACGGCTTCGGCGGCATAAAGGCTGATATCGCCTTCGGCGGCAACTTCTTTGCACTGGTATCTGCGGAGCAGCTGGGCATGGATATAGATATGGCAAATATAGACAGATTCATGGATGCGGGCCTTAAGATACGCGGCTATGTGAATGAGCACTGCGATATAGTCCATCCTTTAAAGCCGCACATAAAGACCGTGGACCTGGTCGAATTTTATCAGCCGCTCAGGACTGGCGAGAAGGGCTATAGGAATCTGGTCATCTTTGGCAATAAGCAGTTTGACAGGTCGCCCTGTGGTACGGGCACGTCGGCCAAACTTTCGCTGATGTACAGCCGCGGCGAGATAAGTCTGGGCGAGGAGATAATTTCCGAAAGCATACTGGGCAGCCGGTTTAAGGGCCGGGCCGTCGAGGAGACCTCGGTAGGCGGCTATAGCGGGATAATACCCCGCATTTCCGGCCGGGCCTATATTACTTCATACAACAACTTTGTACTGGAACCCCGGGATATCTTCAAATCGGGAATAGAACTTTGACACGCAGACGGGAGGACGCATATGGGGATAGGACCTTCGACCAAAGAAACCACGCTGCATCATTTTCGTGATCCGCTGGTGGAAACAATATACCGCGACCCGGATATCGACTTTATCGGTATCGTCGTATCGGGGGCTTCTCAAGTAAACGATGAGAAAAGGTTTTCAGCAGAGCGCATCGGCGCATGGGCGGCCGCGGCGTCGGCAGACGGCGCCATAGTGTCCATGGACGGCTGGGGCAATCAGGATATAGACATGGCCGAAACGCTGAGGGCGCTTGAAGAGAGAGGCATACCGGCGGTCGGGCTCAAATTTATAGGGAAACAAGCTGCGCCTGTGGTCAATAACAGGCATATGGATACGCTGGTCGACTTCAATAAGTCGAAAGACGGCATAGAAACGGAGGTGTTGGGCGAGAATACTATACGGAGGATCGATGCCGAGAAGGCAGCGGCGCTTTTAAAGCTCAAGATGAAAAAATTTGAGTCAGGAAGGTGAGGCGCTGCCGGTTTGAGAGGGGATGTTATATCGAGTATGGGGTGCAGATGTCATCATTATCCGTATTCTAAAATGTAATATAAAAAAGGAGGAATAAGATGAGCAATAAAAAGATCGGGCTTTGGGACCTGGTATTCATGAACGTCTCCGCTCTGTATGGGATACGCTGGATAGCAAAGTCCACGGCTTCAAGTTTTGGATTGGGATTGGGAGCGATCCCCACATGGATACTGTTTGCGTTCATATTCTTTGTTCCCAGCGCGCTGATATGCGCGGAACTTGCGTCAAAATATCCCAAGGACGGGGGACTCTATGAATGGGTGAAGGAAGCTTATGGAGAGAAATGGGGATTTATCGTCTCCTGGCTCAACTGGACCGCTAAAATATTCTGGTATTCCTCGTTCCTGACATTTATGTCTGTAAACATATCCTATGCGGTAGGAAAGCCGGAATTGGCGGAAGATAAGATGTTCGTCCTGATCGTCTCCCTGGTGGTGTTCTGGGTATTGTCACTGATCAGCCTCAAGGGCATGGGATCAGCCAAGATATTTACCAATCTGGGCGCGCTGGGTTCTACGGTACCCACGCTGCTGCTCATAGTACTGGCCTTTGTCGCCGTGTTCGTCTTCAAGGTCAGACCGGCTTCGGTATACACGGTCTCGACAATGACTCCTAAGATCAACGTGAATTCGCTGTCCGCAATATCCTCCATAATGTTTGCTTTGGCCGGGGCCGAAGTCAGCGCTAACTTCGTCACGGAGATGGATAACCCCAGAAGGGATTTTCCCAAGGCTATCATGATAGCGGCGGCGATCGTCGGCGGACTGTATGTCCTGGGTTCCATTGCAATAACCATGATACTCCCTACCGATCAGATCACAGCTTCACAGGGCGTTTTAGCCGCTATTTCTGCGGTGGCGCAAAACCTCGGAATAGGGAAATGGCTTGTAAGTCTTGTGGCATTGGGTGTTACTATATCCATATTCGGAGCGGTGATACTGTATATAGCGTCGCCTCTTAAGATGCTGTTCGGAAGCGTGCCCGAGGGCATATTCCCGCAGTCGATGACAAAGGTAAACGATATCAATATACCTTACAATTCCGTTATAATACAGGCCATACTCGTCAGCGCACTGTTGATCTTCTCAAATCTGCTGCCTTCGGTGGACGCCATCTATAACCTGCTGGTCACGATGACCGCTCTGACGTCGCTGTTTCCGTATGTGCTGCTGTTTGCCTCCTATATCACGCTCAGGAAGACACGCGGAAGCAATCCCGAGTTTTATGAGATGTCGGGCAATTCCTCCACGGCAGTACACATCGCGCAGATGGTGCTGGTCGTCACGGTAGTGGGCATAATCCTGTCGGCTACGCCGGTCATGCCGTCGCTTAAGGAAAATATAATATATGAAGTGGAAATGCTGGGCGGTGCGGTGATAGTCATAGGTTTGGGATTCCTGCTGTGGAACAGGTACGCGAGAAGAACGGGTAATATGGGCAATGTTGATATAAAACATTGATATAGATATAATAAAATTAAGGAGGTTGATATTATGAATAAGGAAAGGCTGAACAGGGTTTTGCAGGAAATGAACCATGTGGGAGTGCCGCAGATGATCGTGTCGGACCCTATGAACATATTTTACCTTACAGGCAAATGGATCTTCCCGGGAGAAAGACTGCTCGTACTGTATCTTAAATCCGACGGAAGCGCCAAGCTGTTTGTAAACGAGCTCTTCCCGATACGCGAGGATCTGGGCACGGAAAACATAACCCTCAATGATAATCAGGACGCCGTGGAAGTGCTTGCCAAATATGTGGACAAGAACAGCGTCATGGGCATAGACAAGAACTGGCCCGCAAGATTTCTTATCAGACTGATGGAGCTTACCGGTTCAAGTAAATTTGTGGATATTGCTAAAATCATGGACAAGGTAAGGCAGAAAAAGGACAAGACCGAGATAGACTTGATGCGCGAGGCTTCCAGGGTAAACGATATAGCGGTCGGTAAAATGATCGGACTTGTGCCGAAGAGATATACGGAAAGGAAAATGGGACAGCTGCTCTTGGAGATATACCGCGAGATGGGAGCCGAGGACTTTTCCTTTGAGCCCATAGTAGCATATGGACCGAACGGCGCAGATCCGCATCACACTACCGACGCCACCGAGATCAAGGAAGGGGACAGCGTGGTCATAGACATCGGCTGCAAGAAGGATTCCTATTGCTCCGATATGACCAGGACGGTATTCTATAAGTGTGCATCCGATGAGCAGAAGAAGGTATACAACATCGTGCGCGATGCCAACTTAAAGGGTATAGACAAGGTAAAACCCGGCGTGCACTTCTGCGATATCGACGCCGCCGCAAGAGACTATATAGAGGCGGCAGGCTATGGCAAGTATTTCACTCACAGATTGGGACACTCCATAGGACTGGAAGACCATGAGGTAGGCGACGTATCGTCGGTAAACACCAGCCCAGTGGAAGAGGGCATGATATTCTCCATAGAGCCGGGCGTCTATCTGCCGGGCAATTTCGGAGTGAGGGTGGAGGACCTTGTGGTAGTGACTAAGGACGGCTGCGAGGTGCTGAATAAGTACAGCAAGGATCTCTGCATAGTAGAATAGAGTTTATCTATAATATAATTGATTTTTATATGCAAGTGGTTATTCCGCTTGCATATTTTTTTGTATCTGCATATAAGAAGCCTTAATTGAATGCCGAATATATTATGTAGGAGTTTCTAAAGTTTTAACTAAAAATTTTGTAAAAGCGTTCTCTCCATATTTTACTATATTTTATATTACTTCATTATGAAAGCCCTGGAAGTTGGATTACCTAAAGTACCAGTTCATAGGTTTAGCATAAGTGTAATGCATCACTTTGAAGGGGTATCTGCTTAAACAAATGATGATATGTTTAAAGAGGTGAAGTTACTGTGGAGTTGATAGGAAAAAAGGTCATACATGGGAAATATGGCGATGGCTTGATAACTAATCAATCCGATGCGTATGTTTATGTGAAGTTCAGTACGCAAGAAGAAATTAAGACATTCCCTTATCCATCAAGTCTTGGCACTTTTCTGACCTTATGCGATACCGACATGGCTGAACGCATTGAACAAGTGAAGAAGGAAGGAGAAATGCGGGAGGCTGAGAAAAAAGCAAAGCTGAAAAAAGAAAGTAATGAAAGATATATCAATGAAAAATTGCAGGTTGTCACGACTGCAGGAAATTATATGTCCGTGAGCCCGTTTCATTCCGTAAATGAATTCTGCAATAAATCAAAAGATGCTATTTCCGCCGAGATCGATTATCTTCGAGCTAATGGGGGAAAACGATATCACATATATGATGGCGAGCGTATCGAAACAAATGACAGGCGTTATATCTATTCGTTCGAGACCGATTCGGAGCTGCATTTGCCGGATGAAACGATGATCATTCTTTGGCTGCAAGAGGTAAACTACCCGGGGAACGTGATAGCATGCGAGGATTACAATATCATGTTCAGTACGAACGAAGATTTTGGCGAGCATGTATCAGAGATGAAGTTATCAGCGGAACCATGGCAGTTGTTGGAGGCGTTGATCGAGAGATTGGATGAGATGAATGAATTACCGTCACCTGCCGTAAAAATGTTAGTTTGTGACGGTATTAAGGCGATTGACTGTGACGGTGATATCATAAAAGGACAGGATGCCGCCCTTAGTATGGCGACTACACGACCGATCACTTTCGTATGGGGCCCTCCGGGAACGGGTAAGACACAGACTTTGGCGGCTATCGCACGTGAGCATATCAGGCGCGGTAACAGGGTGCTTATGCTGTCATATAGCAATGTATCGGTTGACGGTGCCATTTCCCGTGTTTATAAGATGGCTCCGGGAAGTGCTCCTGGAGTGCTTGTAAGATATGGTTATCCCCGGGATAAGGATTTGTTGAACCATGAATATTTGACGTCATATAACCTCGCAATACAGAGATATCCCGAGCTATTAAGGGAAAGAACCGCACTTAACGAAGAGAGGAAGAGGGTTGGCAGGGCGAGCCCCAGAAGAGTAGAGATAGTCAAACGTCTTTCTCAGATAAGAGATGTTTTAAAGGGAGAAGAAAAAAGTATAGTTCACAATGCGCAGTTTGTTGCGACGACCGTGTCAAAGGTACAAATAGACGAGGCTATTTACTCACAAAAGTTCGATGCCGTTATTTTCGATGAAGCAAGTATGGCTTTGATCCCACAAATTGTATTTGCGGCAAGTCTGACCAGAAAACACTTTATATGCTTGGGGGACTTCTGCCAGCTGCCGCCTATTGTTCAAAGCAGTAATACTTCATTTTTGAACGCCGATATTTTTCAATATTGTGGAATAGTATTGGCGGTTGAAAATAAATGGAGACATGATTGGATGTGTCTGCTTGATACACAGTATAGAATGCATTCGCAAATTGCGGACTTTGTAGGCCGGAATATGTATCACGGCTTTCTGAAGTCAGCAAGAGGCATGGATGAAAAACGTAATGAGATCGTGTTAAGTTTGCCGATGGAGTGCAGGGCTTTGGGGCTTGTTGATTTGACGGGTATGATGTCGGTTTGTACCAAGACGCATGACTCTTCACGGATAAATGTTCTGAGCGCATTTATTGCATGCGGTTTGGCGATCGAAGCCGCCGCAAATTCCGATGTAGGCATAATAACTCCGTACAATGCCCAGTCTCGCCTTATCCGCGCGATGACAAGGGATATAGAGGAACAGATGACAGACCTGCATCCGATAACATGCGCGACTGTCCATCAATTTCAGGGTTCTGAGAAGGATATCGTTATATATGATGCGGTGGATTGTTATAGGATGACGCACCCCGGTATACTGCTGACTTCATTGAACAACAACTATGCCAATCGTTTGTTAAATGTTGCCATGACGAGAGCGAAGGGCAAGTTTATAGCGATTGCCAATACTGCGTACTTTGAAAACAAGAGCCTTTCAAAAAGACTGCTGTTTGAAAAGCTTATATCCCATTTGCAAATGAGCAACGGTTATATGCAGGGGCAAGAAATATACAATCCAAGATTGGTTTACGAAAACCAATGTCTGTATTATTTCGATGCCAAAATTGCAGATTTTATATTTTTTGCCGACATTGTAAAAGCAAGAAGTGAAATTAGAATTGATATACCCGGGCAGTTAAATGCAAGTGATGCTTTTATTTCTACCTTGTGTAACGGTTTGGAGGAAGCTAAAGCAAATGGAGTAAAGATATTCATAAGAGCGGAAAATAAACAGCAGTTGCCTGCGCAGCTAAGAAGGCTTTCTATTGAAAATGGATTTGTCGCAAATCCGGTTGTGGTAATAGATAAAAGGGTCGTTTGGTTCGGTGAACCGCCGTCCGGCGACCAGTTCATTTCAGAAGGAAATAATATAGAGACAAGATTTAGACCGATGATAAGGTTTTTCGGAAAGTATACCGCGAAAATATTATATGGTCTTCTGGAATTAAGCCATACGGTTGACCAGACTGTTGTAACCGGTGTAGGAGCAATTGATCTAAGCGACAACTTTGCTTCATATATTTCTGCACACAAAACCTGTTCGAAGTGTGGCAAACCAATGAGATTGATTAAAAGTAAAAATGGAAAGTTTTTTATGGGATGCACAGCTTATCCTGCATGCAGGAACATGGAGTATTTGGAGCCCGATTTTGTGAACGAATACTTATTTCAGAAGATAAACGGAGGCGTACGATGCCCGCAGGATGGGGCACCTCTCGAGGCGGAACGTGGTCCCTATGGCATCTATGTCAAATGCTATGGAAAGGCGAGACATGTATTCAAACTGGACGAGATATAAATGGTGTGATTAATAACCGACATATTTAAGCTATATTGTTGAATACTTTGATATTGTCCAAATGAAACGAGGAGCAGGACATGTACGGATATCAGATGATAGAGACGCTGACTCGCAGATCCGACCATACCTTCGATCTGAAGGCCGGGACTCTGTATCCCATCCTGCACAATCTTGAGAAGGACGGCGCTGTGGAGTCGTACGAAGAGAAGGCGGATAACGAGAGGATGAGAAGATACTATCATCTCACTTCAAAGGGCACAAAGCTGCTTAAGGAAAAGCAGCGGGAATGGACCGCCTATTCTTCTGCGGTAAACAGGATATTGAACGGGGGGATCAGCTATGCCGTCTGACGAGATAAAAAAATACTGTGATACGGTGTGCGCACAGATACGCTGGAAGAAGGCCAGGAACGCCGCCGCGCAGGAAATATGGGACCATATCTGCGATCAGCGGGACGATTATATTGCAAGGGGAGACGACGAGGAAACAGCCGCAAAGAAAGCGGTATCACAGATGGGAGACGCGGTTGCCGTCGGATCGGAGCTGGATAAGGTACATAGGCCGAAACCTCAGTGGATAATGATCGCTTTGACGGGGACCCTGATGCTGATCGGTATGCTTGCAAATTATTTCATGGACGTATCCGGGTATGCGCAGTTACATTTCGCGATATTTCCGTTCATAGCGTCCGCAGCCGTATTTTTGCTGTGCTACTGTCTGGACTTTACTGTTTTGGGCAAATACCCTATATCGATCTATTTCATTACCCTGGCCGTTTCAATGATGATGGTTTTACCGGGCCGCATGATGAATGGCAGGATCGTTTGGTATGTTGCGGGGTTCCGCATTGACCCGGTCTATCTCTCGCTTGTTTATCCGCTTGCGTATTCGCTGCTGGTCTACGCGATGAGGGACAGAGGATACGCAGGAATTATTTTCTGCGGTATGGGCTATATCCCCTTTGCCGTGATACTGGGCCTGATCCCGTCAGCTTCGGGCTTGGCGCTGTTTACACTGTCGGCGCTGATCGTGCTTTGCTTTGCCGTAATAAAGGGTTGGTTTGGGGAAAATAAAAGAAATTATCTGCTTCTGATTGCCCTACCTGCGGCCTGCATTGCCATGATCCTTTTTGCGGCCCGAAGCAGTTATATTATCGGCAGGGTGAGTACGGTGATAGATCCATATTCCAAGCGGACCGGGGAGGGATATGTCGTTTCCCTTGTCCGGGATCTGCTGGGCAGCTCCAAATTCATCGGCCGGGGGAGTATGCCTGCGGCTTATGCAGGCGGCATTCCCAAGATGTCTGTCTACAGCACGGATTTCATGCTTACCATATTGACCCACAGTATGGGCTGGATAGTATTTATCGGCATCTCAGCCATTGTTGCGGTTTTCGCTTGTTTAGGGCTGCGCAAGGTAGCCAGGCAGAAGAGCGTTCTGGGCAGCTTGGTGTCTCTGTCCGTAATGCTGACGTTTGTACTTCAGTCATTGTCATATATCATGGGCAATGCCGGATATGGGGTGATGTCGTCCATATCCCTGCCCTTCATATCCTATGGGAAGATGGCTCTGTTAATAAACTCCGCATTGATCGGGTTTATGCTGTCCGTCTTCCGGACGGGGGATGAATTCAAAGACGGAGCGGGGTCCTTGCCCGGCCACCGGCCGTTGTTCTCGTTGGAAGGCGGCAGGCTGATCATCGATCTCAAGGGTGGACGCAGGTGCTCTTTGACGAAGAAGTATTGCCCATAAGGGCCGAGACAGGGCTCCGCCTTGCCGAACATGGTGCAGCCCTGCTTTTGATAGAATTCCGGTGCCTAACAATGAAATATCAAAACAAATAGATAGCATTGAGGCTGATCAGGTGATCGCCTTTGTTGATGGCAGCTACGCAGATGATGCCAATGGAAAAGAAAAGTATGGATTTGGGGCAATACTATTTACAAAGGAATCTGAAATTAGTCTATTTAAAGCCGACGTTGAGAATGAATATATGGAATTGCAGAACGTTGCTGGTGAAATTGAAGGAGTTAAACAATCAATATTATGGGCTATAGAAAATAAGAAAAAAGAGATTGCCATTTATTATGATTATGAAGGTATTGAAAAGTGGGCTACTAAAGAGTGGAGATCCAATAAGAAATTAACTAAAGAGTATAGTAGGTTTTATAATGGTGCTAATTTGGCTGCAACCTGCTCAGGCGATAATGATGTCTTGCTGCCGCAGGCTGTGATTTCGCACATATGACCGTCTCTCTTTTTGCACTTTTTATACTGCTTTGTACCATTGAATATAATATTTGCACAACGTAAAGGACCCGTCCGGCGCATGAGCTGAGGACGGGTCCTTTACCGAACCTTTTATTTTATCATTTCCCTTACGAAGCCATCGATCAACTGAAGCTGTTTGTCCGTCAGCTCGACGGTGCCTTTGCCTCCCAGCCAGGCGTGATTTTTGGCGCCGAATTTCACCGGCAGCGTCTTTTCGCAGACATGTATTCCCCTTTCTTTTGCAATAGCGGCTATTTTACCTGTGCCGTCCATTGTTCCGGCCGTTGAGAATGCCGCTAAAGACTTTACGGTATCGGGATTTAAGGTTTGTAAATAATCTTTCAAAGAACGGTCGATAGTCCATGCATAGACTCCGCCGCCGACGAACAGAAGGTCGGCCGGGCCGTCAAGAGGGACGCCGATCGTCTCTGCAGTGACGCCCGCAGCTTTGGCGATAGCCTGAGCCACCGCTTTCGTATTGCCTCCGCGGGATTGATAACGCACTGCTATTTTCATAAGACTTTTCGCCTCGCCTTTCTTATGTATAGAATAACCTCCGGTTTGGGAGGTTATTCTCAGACCGATGACAAAGTCGCTTAGGCCGCTAAATTGCATAACAATTTTGCGATTGCGCGACTTTGTCACGGCCTGCCGCTCTGTCTGCAACCTGAGAATAACCTGTTAAAACCTGTGTTATGGGATGAAAAATCCGGGCTTTTGGTCACGGAATGGACCGGCACTTTGTTTTTCCGCTCTTTATACACGCGGACGATGGATGATACGTAATTTCCATACGGCTCTTCCGGTTCGATCCTCAGGATATCACAGTAAATGTCTGCTTTTATTCTCTTTGCCGGCCTCTCTATTGTTCCCGGCTTTGAATAATTGTTTTTAGTTCAACATTATGAAAGCTTTCCCGTCATCCGAAGGCCACCGTAAAATTCCATGGCAAGATGCAGGCAGTGGCCGATCACGATTTCGTCGGGCGTATGTTCCGGCCAATAGACGGCCATCTTTGCATCGAAGCCGTCGGACGTGGGCTTGAATTGATGGAACGGGCTGTTGACCTCTGTCACGCCGTCTCTCAAAAAGGTACGTCCGGCCATGGAGAAAGGATACTCGGGATCCTTGTCCGCCTGTATTTGTTTTCCCAGTTTGGAAGCATCCACAACATTTACGGTAACCAGGGTGGGTGTTCCGTACATACCGAAGGGTTCGATACCTAATAATTTACCGTTGTCAAAAGTAACGTTGCAGATAAAGTGCTCCGGATGAACACTTAGACCGACCCTGTCGTCGCTCTGCATGGATTTCATCATTGCCATAAATTCCTGCAGTGTGATGCCGCTGACGGACATGTCGCAGCGGGAGACCTTCATTGGTTTATCCTGGGCAAAACCGAGCTTACGCCACATTTCGTCAGCCTTATCCAGGGAATCTTTATAGAATTCGATGATTTTTTCTCCGGTATATTTAAGCCGGGTGTCTATGGATACGTCCCATGCCCTTTTCTCAGTAAGATAGTCAATGTCGTCGTCCGTCAGAACCTTGCCGCCGTCCTTGATCTCTATACCGTGGCGTTTCATCTGGTGAAGTACATGCAGATTGCGCTCATATTCCAGCCGTTCCAGCTGGCTTTTTCCCCATTCTTCGCCGTTAATTGTAAATCTGTATTTGACGTCTGACATGATGATTCCTCCCTTTCTATTATTGACACGATCATACAACGTGTTGTATTATAATTATAAAATTAAAAGATTTTAAAGTCAACAACACTATTATGTGGGAGTGTCGGATTATTATGCATAAACAGCCGGAAATTACAGATAAAACAAAACAGGCGTTCATTGATGCATTTTGCCTGTTGTACAGCCAAAGGCCTATAGATAAGATAACGGTTCAGGAGATAGCAAGAAAAGCCGGATATAACCGCAGTACGTTTTACCAGTATTTTTTGGATATTGACGATTTGCTGAATTATATTGAGGATGAAATGCTTGATTATATTTGCAAAAAGAGAGGAGAGGCCGGTTCGGGAAATAATTCATTTGTGAATGACCTTGTGGAGCTCTATAAGACCAAAACATTGTATATCAATGCACTGATGGGAGAATTCGGAAGCAGCAGGTTTATAGAGAAATTGAAGACGCAGCCCAAACTTAACATACCGGAACTGAATCTGCCGGACGGTCATCCGCTAAAACCATATTTGGTGGAATTCCATCTTTCGCTTTCACTTTCGCTGTTCAAACTATGGCTGCGCAGGGGACAGGACCTGCCGGTGGCACAATTTATAGGCTTGATAGCAGACCTGTACCAAGGGGGGTTATCGTCGATAGAATTGACTGATACTAAAAGAGCGGAAAAATAGCGGGCTGCCGTTGTGAAACGGTAGCCCCGGGTTGTAGACAAACTGGCAGGCCGTGACAAATCGTGCAAGGCAAGGCGGCAAACCTGCAAATAAGGGAGCATACTTAAACGTATGTGACCGCAATTTGCAGGCGCAGCCAACACAGCAAGCAAAATGCGGTGCAATTTTGCGATTGCGCGACTTTGTCATCGGTCTGGGGCTGCCGTTGTGAAACGGTAGCCCCAGAATTATTGATGCCGGAGGTTATTCATTTCTGCTGTTTTTAAATGCCGCATCAAGTACCTTTTCCGCGATCAGGGCGATCACCCCGCCGGCAAGCGCGGTATAGAGCTGAGGTATCTGCATGGCCTTAGCCACCGGAGGCGGCAGGCTGACCAGCAGTCTGACTGCCGATGACAGCGTCAGAAACTTCACTACGGCGCCTATGGCCAGGCCGGTGACCGATCCGGCGTTTTTATTTTTGATGAGCATCCTGCAGAGGGACCATATGATCACCAGCACCGCATTGCCCAGCATTATAAAGGGTATCATGGGCGCCAGCGGAGGCGCCAGCGTGCCTCTCATAAAAGCTATCCATGGAGTAAGAAGACCTATAATTACGCCGCCGGTCGGTCCGGCGTATATGGAGGAGATCAGCAGCATTGCGTTTACGGCCGGGCCCGTGATCATCTGAGGAAAGCCCAGCAGCTGAAAAGCCAGTGTCACCGCCAGCAGCAGCGCGGTGCGTGTGAGCCAGCGCACGCTGAACGGCTTTGAATCGCTCTTTTCCATAATACCACTCCATCCATCGTTTATTTTAACCGCCCCCATTATACTCTTTTGGCGTTATTTGTACAATATATACTTAATTTTCAATGAAGTTCATGGCGGCGGCTGGGAAAAGGTGCTATACTAAGGTATATAATGCCGTGCGCAGAGAAATATCGAAGGGAATGAGCGTATTGAGAATGAAAGATGCGGGGATAGCGGGGATGGACAGGGCAAGATGGTTTTGAGGGGCATACTGTCCGGCCTGGCCGCTGCCGCAGCGGCGTACTTTGTGAATACCTATCTCACCTCCCGCTTGGGGAACAGGGCGGTATACACCCTATCGCCAGCCGTCGAGGAGATACTCAAAAGCGGCCTGGCCCTGCTGCTTGCAGGAGACATATTCGCGTCCCATGCCGTCTTTGGGGTTTTAGAGGCGATCCACGATTATGCCGCGTCGCCGGACGGGATAAATGCCAGGGCCGCCGTAATGGGCGCCGCGAGCCATATCCTCTTTGGCGGAGTCACGGTCCTACTTATGAGATACGGGCCCGGCCCCGCGGTATTCCTCGCCATCGTCATGCATATACTCTATAACAGGCTGATGGTAAGGGGGTGATGCGGCAGTGAAGGCGGACAAGGATACAAAGATAATAGCTCTTTTGGGGAATCCCCTGGGCCATTCCCTCTCCCCAGCAATACAGAATACGGCCTTTGAGAGGATGGGGCTAAACTACATATACATCCCCTTCGAGATCAAGAGGGAACAGCTGGGCAAGGCGCTCGCAAGCTTCGACTGTTTCAGGATAGCCGGAGCCAATGTCACTACCCCATACAAGACGGAGGTCATGAGGTATCTGGATGAAACAGACGAAAGAGCGCGGCTTATCGGCGCTGTGAACGTGATATCCTGCGAGGGCGGCAGGCTTAAGGGATACAACACCGACGGAGACGGCTTTATAACGTCGCTTAAAGAGAACGCCGGGGCTGATCCCGAGGACGCGAATGTCCTCATCATAGGCAGCGGAGGAGCGGCCAGGGCCATAGCCTTTTCCCTAGCCCTGAGCGGCGCTTCCATGATCTATATAGCCAACAGGACATACGGCAAAGCGGCCGGTCTGGCTGAAGATATAAACAGGATGACGGGCGGAAGGGCTGCGGCTTTACACCTGGCGTATGACGAGCTCAAGGCAGCATCAGATAAGTCGGACATAATTGTGAACGCCACGACGGTGGGAATGTACCCCAACACACAGGCCGGGCCGATCCCCACGGAGATCATACGCAGCGGGCAGCTGGTATGCGACGCGGTATATAATCCGCTGATGACGGGCATTTTAAAGGTTGCGGCAGATAAGGGCTGCGACGTGCTTACCGGGCTAGGGATGCTGATATATCAGGCCATCGGATCATTTAAAATATGGACGGGCCGCGAACCCGATTATGACGAACTCTATGAAACAGCTTATAAAAATATCCACAATTAATACAGAAAGGGGAAATGTTTTATGAAGGGTTTGCCATCAAGAAGCGAGATCGACGACAAGTACAAGTGGAGGCTGCAGGACATCTACCCCAGCGACGATCTCTGGGAGAAGGACTACAAAAATGCGGGGCAGCTGATAGAGAAGGCGGCGCAGTACCAGGGAAAGGTGTCGCTGGACAACCTCGCCCAGGTGCTTGGTATGTGGGACGAGGCCGTTATGCTGGCGGAAAAGCTGTATTCCTACGCCCACATGGAAAAGGATGCGGATAACACCGTCCCGCTGTATCAGGGCCTGACGGACAGGGCCATGAGCCTGTTTATACAGGCCTCCGGCCAGTTTGCCTTTATCGAGCCGGAGATTTTGGCCCTGCCTGAAAGGGAACTCAAGGAAAAGCTGGCGCAGGATGCCGGGCTCAAGGTCTATACTCACTATATTGAAGACCTGATAAGGCAGAAGGAGCACATACTGGATGCGGACAGGGAGAGAATGCTGGCGGAGGCGCAGGATATGGCCTCCTCGCCGGACGACATATATACCATGCTCACGGATGCCGACATCAGATTTCCCGTGATAAAGGATGACAAGGGAGACGACGTCGAGCTTTCCAAGGGCAGATACTCCAGGCTGATGGCCTCGTCCGACAGGGAAGTAAGGAAGAATGCCTTCGAGGCGATGCACAATACCTACGGCAGCTTTATAAATACCATCACCGCCGCCCAGCGGGCCAACGTAAAGGCCGATATATTCAATAAGAATCAGAGGAAGTTCGCCAGCTCGCTGCAGGCCGCTCTCTTTGGCGATAATATCGGCGCCGATGTATACGACAATCTCATAGACACCGTGCATAGGGCGCTGCCGCTGATGTACAGGTATGTGGATATCAGGAAGAGGGTACTGGGCTTGGACGAGATACACCTCTACGACATGTATGTGCCCATGGTGAAGGAGTACGATAAGGAGTTTACATACGAACAGGCCAAGGATATGGTGCTCAGCGGCCTGGCCCCTTTGGGAGAGGAATACCTCGGCATAGTCAAAGAGGGATTCGACTCCGGATGGATAGACGTCTACGAGACCCGCGGCAAGACCAGCGGTGGCTACTCCTCATCGGCCTATGGGGTACACCCCTATGTGCTGCTCAATTTTCAGGGCAAGCTGGACGACGTCTTCACCCTGGCTCATGAGATGGGCCACTCGGTGCACACCTACTATTCTGATAAGACGCAGCCCTTTGTATATAAGGAATACCCCATATTCTTAGCCGAGATAGCATCTACCTGCAACGAGTCGCTGCTGATAAACCATCTGCTGGATGGGGCGCAGTCGAAGCAGGAGAGGATGTATCTGCTCAATCACTTCATGGATCAGTTCAAGGGGACGCTGTACAGGCAGACAATGTTTGCGGAGTTTGAGAAGATGACCCATGAGATGGCGGAGAGCGGCAGGCCGATAACTCCCGATGCCCTCTGCGCCGAATATCATAAGCTGAACGAGCTGTATTTCGGCAAGGGCGTAGTCATAGACAAGGAGATAGACTACGAATGGGCCAGGATTCCCCATTTCTACAACAGCTTCTACGTCTATAAATATGCCACGGGCTTTTCCGCGGCCATCGCCATATCCGAGAAGATATTAAAGCAGGGACGCCCGGCGGTGGAGAAGTACACGGAGTTTCTAAAGAGCGGCGGCAGCGGCTATCCCATGGACACACTGGGCAAGGTCGGCGTAGACCTGGCCCGGCCGCAGCCCATAGCCGAGGCGCTGGACCTCTTTGGACGTTTGCTGGATGAATTTGAAAAGCTGATATAATTAATAGAGGGGCAAATTATTGCCCCTTTTTATATACCTTGTCTTGTCTGACGTTATCCAAGCTCGCCTTTATCATATCCATAAGCTGCTTATCTTCAAGGATATCCTCTGTCGCCTCGATCTCTTCCTTGAGCTTGACGTATTCCATGAAGTCTATCACTTCGGCCAACTTATTTTTCGGCCTTTTTGCGCAGAATATTATCCATTTTATTTCCATTATTTTATCACATTCCCTCCCGGAATTTTAAAATATATATTTACAACGTAACAGTGTTATGTTACAATACCATAAAAGGGGATATGCGAATGAATGAGGAATTGATATCTAAGAAGGAGCTGCTGGAACTGACCGGCATTTCATACGGCCAGCTGTACAGGTGGAAGAGAAAGAACCTCATTCCCGAGGAGTGGTTTATAAGAAAATCCACATATACGGGACAGGAGACTTTCTTTCCCAAGGTGAAAATGCTGGCCAGGGTGAATAAGATAAAAAACATGAAGGAGGACGTATCCCTCGATGATCTTGCGGATATTCTGTCGGCTAGCGCGATCAAGATAGCCCTTTCAAAAGAGGAACTGAGCCGGAGGAACATCGTTTCGCAGGCTTCCCTGAATCTATATGCGGATCAGTATGGGGATAAGGAGAAATTCTCCTTTGAAGACATCCTGTTCATTTATATCCTCGACAAATTGCTTTTAAACGGCGATATAAACTTAGACGAGGGAAAGATGATACTGGAGGTCTTGAAAAACGGCTATCATGATTTCGGCGACCGGGGCTGCGACATGATATTTATCAGGAAGCTGGGCATTTCGACGTGCCTTTTGGCGCCGACTTCGTGCGGGATACATTTTGAACGCGGCGTAAAGATAGTCGGCAGGATCGGGGTGTCGGGAGTTATCGAGGAATTGAAGATCAAATTGAACAACGGGGGTGTTTTGGATGAAAGAGGGAAATAGCAGCGACCTTATAGTGAACGGCATGGGCAACTTTTCCGGGGGCACATACAGAAACATAGAGATAAACGGTACCGGCAGCATACGGGGAGACGTGGAATGCGAGGAGTTTGAATGTTCGGGCATGGCTAAGGTGACCGGTAATTTAAAGGCCGGGGCCATGACGGCGGACGGCATGAGTAAATTTGACGGAAACGTGGAATGCGGCAAATTACGTGTGGACGGTACACTGGGCATATCGCACAGCCTGAAGGCCGACGAGGTGGAGCTGGACGGCATGGTCAACGTAAAAGGAGACCTGACAGCAGAGAGTTTCAAATCCTCCGGCAGCTTCACGGTGGGCGGGCTGCTGAATGCCGAGACCATCGATATCGGCATGGAGATGAGGTGCCAGGCCGGGGAGATAGGGGGAGAGGATATAAAAGTTCATATGGACAGGGCAGGGATCGGGATGTGGGGGAAACCCGCGGGTCTGACCGCCGGTACCATAGAGGGAGACAACATCTATCTTGAATACACCTGCGCCAAGGTGGTGCGAGGCGGAAGCGTCAATATAGGGCCGGGCTGCAGGATTGAGCTTGCGGAATACAAGGACAGCTTTACAAAGGCCGACGACGCTGTAGTAAAAGAATGTAAAAAAATCATATCGTAGGGGGTTTGGCGATGGACGAGGAAAACAGGAGGGATATCAAGATATTGGGCGACAGCACGGTATCAAGCGGATTTTACGCAGATATGAAAATAACCGGCGACGTGGTGATGGACGGTGATGTGGACTGCATAAACCTGATGATATTGGGGGATTGCACTGCCAATGACAATTTAAAGGTAAAGACGGGTAAGATCACGGGCGATCTGGACGTTGCGGGCAGCCTGACCGCGGACGATCTGGACTTTAAAGGCGACGTCACGGTAGGCCGGGACGCGGCCATCGGAGACTCACAATTTTACGGAGACGTAACTATCCATGGGGATCTCACTACGGAGAAAGCGGATATAAAAGGAGACCTGCAGGTAAAGGGAAACTGCAGCTCGGATGTGTTCAAATCCTGCGGAGATCTGCAGATCGGCGGATTATTGAGCGCCGACGATATCGATATAGAGCTTCACGGCGAAAGTAAGATCGGAGAGATCGGCGGGGGCAGGATATCCATAAGACGGGGTTCGGAATCGCTGCTCAGAAAGTGGTCTTCGGAGGCATTCGGCGGCAGCGGTATTGCGCTTACCACCGATACCATAGAGGGAGACGAGGTATATCTGGAATATACGGCTGCAAAGACCGTGTGCGGCAACGACGTGACCATAGGGCCGGGCTGCAGGATAGAGCTTGTGGAGTATAAGGATAAATACAGTCAATCGGATGATGCCGTGGTGAAACAAAATAAAAGGATAATATGAGCGGGTGGTCAACGCTGCCTGGCTGTTTCGCGGTAAGGGAGGTTTTATTGTGAATAACTCACAGCCGTTCCGAGGATCAAATCTTTTGACAGGGAACAGGAACTTTTTACTGCTGTTTCTGGGCAGGCTTGTTTCCAGTACGGGTTCCGCCGTGTTTTTCCTTTCGATACTGTGGATGGCTGCAAATGAGATGGGAGGGTCTGCTTCCGTAAGTTTTATATTAACGGTTACGGTTATCCCATCCGGCGATAAATAAAGACTTTCGGGGATTTACTCATATAGTGATATTCTCCATAGTATACTATGCGGTAATGGCTGTCTTTAAGTATATCGCCGGTCTGGCCCAGGCATCCTACATGAGGAACGCGCTCATAGAAGCCATGTCGATGCTGGTTTTCATCGTATGTCAGCTGTCG
>ENA-UOOI01000105-UOOI01000105.1-fermentation-metagenome-genome-assembly--contig:-NODE-105-length-99469-cov-52.427767_pt1 | contig 99469 bp, 93 predicted proteins | sample MGYA00245779_ERZ724027 | MGnify/ENA primary metagenome ERZ724027 (study PRJEB28704, sample SAMN03018318) | fermentation metagenome | biome: anthropogenic terrestrial biome; feature: soil; material...
GAAGAGCCAGATCTTCTCGACCGCCGCCGACGGCCAGACATCGGTCGAGATCCACGTGGTGCAGGGTGAGCGGGCGCTTGCGAAAGACAACTTCACCCTGGGCCGGTTCCAGCTCACCGGGATCCCGCCGGCTCCCCGCGGCATCCCGCAGATCGAGGTCGCGTTCGATATCGACGCAAACGGCATCGTCCATGTCTCGGCGAAAGACCTCGGCACCGGGAACGAGCAGTCGATCACCATCAAGCCGCAGGATTCCCGCCCCTCGGAGACCGAGATCCAGCGGATGATGGACGACGCGAAGAAGTTCGAGGAGGAGGACCGGAAGAAGCATGAGGAGATTGACCTCCGGAACAGCGCCGATACCGCCATCTTCACCGCCGAACGGGCCCTGAAAGACGCGAAGGATATGATCGATGCTGCAGAGCGGGAGAAGATCGAGGGTGCGATCGCCGACCTCAAGAAGGCACTTGAAGGGGACGATCTCGACGCCGTCAAGCAGAAGATGGACGCCCTGACCGAAGCGGTATATGCGGTCACGACGAAGATATACCAGCAGGCACAGCAGCAGGCCGCCCAGCAGCAGAAAGCGGCGGAAGGGGCGGAAAAGAAAAAGGATGATACCGTCGTTGATGCCGATTACGAAGTCAAAGACAAAGAGTGAGGGCGATGGGTCCGGACAGCTACTATGATATCCTCGGCGTCTCGCGTGACGCCGACGATAAGGAGATCAGGAAAGCCTACCGGGACCTGGCACGGAAATATCACCCCGACGTCTGCAAGGAGCCGGGGGCCGAAGAGAGGTTCAAGGGCATCAACGAAGCTTACAGCGTCCTCTCCGACCCCCAGAAACGCGCCCAGTACGACCGGATGGGACACGACGCCTACAGTAGTGCGTCCCGGGGTTCGTACTCCGGCGGAGGAGGGTTCTCCGGTGGGTTCAGCGCGGATTTCTCCGGATTCGGGGATATCTTTGATTCGTTCTTCGGCGGAGGCTTCGGGGGCAGGCAGAGTTCCGGTCCGCGCCCCGGGGCCGACCTCATGATGAAGATGCGGGTGACGCTTGAAGAGGCGGTGTTCGGGACCGAGAAAGAGATTAGCCTCGACCATATCGAGCCCTGTCCTGCGTGCGACGGTTCGGGGAGCGAGACGAAGAAGTTCGTCACCTGCCCGACCTGCGGCGGCAGCGGCCAGATGCGGCAGATGAGCCAGTCCATCTTCGGGAGTTTTGTCCGGATGACGCCCTGCACCGCCTGCGGCGGACGGGGGAAGATACCCGAGTCCCGGTGCAAGGTCTGCGGCGGCAGCGGGCACCGGCGGGCCAGGCAGACCGTGAAGGTCCATATCCCGCCGGGCGTGGACACCGGTATGCGCCTCCGGATGGAGGGCTACGGCGACGCCGGCGATTACGGTGCGCCGCCGGGGGACCTCTACATCGAGATCAGCGTCGCGCAACACCGGAAGTTTACCCGGCGCGGCGACGACCTGGAGACGACTGTCGACATCACCCCCGCCCAGGCGGCCCTGGGCTCCGAGGTGGAGGTGCAGACGATCGACGGGCGTACCGTCGCCCTCGCTATCCCGGCCGGGGTGCAGGACAACACCGGGCTGAGGATATCCGGCGAAGGGGTGCGGTGGCAGACGAAACCCGGCGATATGCTGGTGCGGGTTCACATCGTCGTGCCCACGCGCCTCTCAGACGAGGAGCGCGAACTCTACCGCCGTCTGCTTGAGATCGAAGGGAACAAACCCTCCGCGAAGGGCGCGAAGAAGGGCAAGGGATTCTTTCAGGATGTCGTCGACAAGATGAAAGAGACGGTGAAGTGAGGGGTTCCCTTACTTCAACGGTTTGCTTTTTTGAGCCCGTTGTGCTGTGAGCTCCGGTCGGGATCTGAACCCGGGTCGTCGCTCCTGCACTCCGGGTGATTACTCGATCGGGTATCAAACCTTTTTCTTCAGTTCACCGAACTGCCGGATGATCCTGGCGTTTTCCTCCTGAATGCCACTGTTTCCATCGGAAAGTTTTTGCCTGACCCCTTTTGTGATACGCCCGTGCTGCTCCTTGTAAATAGTATACAGTGTCTCGATGATTGGCGCATAGTCCCCCTCATCCACCTTCACGAGCGCGTTCAGGTAGGCCGACCGGTGTTCTAAACCCAGGTAGAGCGTTGGATAACCGGATCGTTCCAGGATTAGATTCATCAACGCTCGTCCAACCTGTCCGTTTCCATCGACGAACGGATGGATCATCTCAAATTTTGTGTGGAGTAATATGGTGAGTTCGAATGGATTCAGATGTCCTCTATTCTGCCGGTACCACCCGATGAGAGCACGCATCTCATCGGGGACGAGAAAACAGTATTCGGACACAACTAACTACCCACCGAACAACGATTTTTTCTTTTTTCGCTTTGCGCGGCGGGTAAATTTCAAGATTGTTTGTTAGACATCCCATATGGTCTATGTTCCCGTTCTGTTTATGACAAAGGTGGATCAGTTTTCATTGCTAGACGGCAAAGTTTGCATGAGGGCAAAGAAATGTTTAGGCTCACCGGTACTAAAATATTCATACCAAGACTCCAGTGTGTTTGATTGAAAAACACCTAAATGCTCAATAATTTGTTTCGCCCACAACAAAGCTCCGGTGGAACTTGCAGTAATAAGGTTGTTATCCGCTACAGATGGCTTATCTATATAGAAACTTTGCCCTTTATAACCAGGAGAAACCATTTCAAGAAATCCCGGTCCATTACTGGTATGCGGACGCTTATCCAATAGCCCAAAGTTGGCAAGCGCAGCGGTAGCCCCACAGATTGCACACACCGTAGCGCCTAAAGAGAGAAATTCGCTTGCTTTTTCGATGATAGCGCCATGCTTTGGGTCGTTCCATGTATCTGCGCCCGGTAATAGCAACATGCTTGTTTCACTCACAACAATATCATCAATTAAGCAATTGGGCACTATTGTCATCCCGCCCATTGTATTGATTGGCTCTTTAGAATAACTAACCGTTTTGAGCGATACACGTTGCTCGCCCTTTTTGAAAAATCGACCAGAATTCAGCTCCGAAATAACATACCCCAGTTCCCAGTCGGCTAAAGTATCAAGAACGTAAACATAGATTGTAAACATAAATTTCCTCCATTTTCATTGTGTTTCTAATTCGCCGCCTCTTAATAGTATGGACACAAACTCCCGCTTGGGGATTTTTCAACATGGATATTCCTCCTCTTGATTTTTTAATAATACACCAGTGAATTTTCACTGTATTTAGATTCTCGTCCCTGCAAGCGGCTTGACGATCTCCCTTGAAAACTGTCTTATGAGCCCAAGATAGGGACGGCGGTAAGATGTGTTTGCTGGAACAGTACAAAATGTAGTCTTTGCCCCCACCCCCCCAGATGCGATAGCCCCCACGGTCCACTTCACGGGGCTTTTTCCTCGCACCACCTGATGTTTCCGGGAAGCCGATAGTCCACCAGGTTTCAAGTCCAACCGACCAGGGATGCAAGGTTCACAATCCCCAAGTATCCAGTCCTCGAAGAACTTCGCCCCCCCATCCTCCCGCTTTATCCCCCTCGCACCCCAATACCATGGGAATGAAGCTGCTCTTCGAACTCTCCGGCGAGCACCCCGACCTCCCGGTCGCGGAACTGGAGTGCGTGGGGACCGTGCTCGAGCGGCGGGTCCCCCAGGTCGCGGTCGCCGAGTGTCCGGACCCGGAGGCCACCGGACGCCTTGCCCTGACGCATGTGGTGATGGAGTACCTCGGAGAGTGCGAGCCCACGCGGGAGGCGTTCGCAGCCCTCCTCCGCCATCTCGCCATCCGGACCGATAAACCGTTTGCGGGCCGGGTGAAGACGGTCCAGGGGAGCGGGATGGACGCTGCGCACCTTGAACTGGAACGGCTGATCGGGAGCCTGATCGCCGGTCCGGTCTCGCTCCGTGAGCCCGTCGAAGAGTACCGTGCCGTCGTATCGGGGGACCGCTGCTACTTCGGCCGCGTCATTTTGAAGATCGACCGGGGGGCTTTCGAGGCCCGGAACCCCATGCGCCGGCCGTTCTTCCATCCCGGCGTGATGATGCCCCGGATGGCCCGCGCACTCGTGAACATCTCCCTGGTCCTGCCCGGCGAGGTGGTCTTCGACCCGTTCTGCGGTACCGGCGGCATCCTCCTTGAGGCACGGGAGGTCGGCGCCCGGGTCTTCGGGAGCGACTTCGACCCCGCAATGGTTGCCGGCTACCGGCAGAACCTCCCGGGGTCGGACGTGATGATCGCCGACGCCACGGCGGTCCCGATCTGCAACCATGCCCTCGATGCGGTCGTGACGGACCTCCCCTACGGCCAGTCGGTCCGGATCCGTGCAGAGAGCATGGACCGGCTCTACGATGGTTCGCTTGCCGAGATCCGGCGCATCCTCCGGCCCGGGAGACGCGCGGTCGTCGTCACGCATCGCGACATCGCGGCAATCGCCGCCCGCCGTTTCACCGTCCTGCAGGAGCACGAGCAGCGGGTGCACAGGAGCCTGACCCGCCGGATACTGGTGCTCTCCTGACGATGCCGGCAAGGTTACGGACCCCGGTTTTAAGTGGGGCCGCGCTGAATTTTATAGGTGAATGTAAATTTTAAGCGCTACGGCCTTTACCTCATCCGGTGGCAGCTTTCGACGCCGATCCTCGCCGTCGTGCTCTACTGGCTCGCGGGTCTCGGAGCGCTCGCCGCCACCATCGTCGCAAACCTCATCGGCGGCCTCATCTTCTTCTGGGTCGACCGGTTCATCTTCACCTCCGAGACGCTCGCCGCTCAGTGGGAGGTCAAAGAGGAGGTCCGGTGCGTGGACTGCGGAACGGTCGCCCGGGGCTACCGCCTGGTCAGGGCGAAGAACTACGACAAATCGGACGACCCGGCGCCCGAGTTCCGGTGCGAGGCATGCTCGAAGAAGAAGTCGGAGGAACTCAGGAAGCGGGGCGTCGAGTGCTGAAGGGGGCGCACCCCGAAATCCCGTGTAAATCCAATAATTAACGGATTTAAAGTCTGTACAGAGTTCTCGCAACTTCCCGTCCGTCGCAAAAGAGGTGACAACGAGCACGAGATATCGCGGCCCGGTTCGTCCTTCCGGAGGTATGTACCTATGCAGCGAACCGTGGCGGCAAGTGTTCATGGCGTTCATATCGAAGTGATCTTTCTTGAACACCTCAATCCCGGCGATATACCGCAGTACATCCCTCTGCAATCTGACGGGTATCGGGATGACACCACCGCCATACCGGATCTCCTCGATGCAGTTGCGCCGAAGGACCCAAAGACATAGAGGCGGGTAGAGACGCCGATAAACATAAATAAAAGTAAATGAAAGCCTCCGCTCGTGGACAACCCCGGGTAGTCCCGGGACAAAGTAGAAGGACGGGCCCACCAAGCGACAAAACTCTGTTGAACCCTACCTGCAGCATGATACTGCAACTTCTGGAATGATGAAGGTCCGGATCATGCCTTCATGCAATGGAAAGAAACGGAGGAAGCAGAAATGAAACAAAAATCCAGGATTCGATTTTTTTCTCTGCTCATAGTGAGGTGATCCCGAAACACCTCAGCCGGGAGGGGGATGCCTTTCGAAGAACTTCGTTCTTCTCATGCACCCGCCGTTTCGCCGGGTGCACCTCCCGATCCCTCCCCCGCGTGGCGATACCCAGAGAGGAGCCGTGTCAGAGGTTTGACGCCAGAAATCACTCAATTTTTCTCGGGGAGGCGACAAAACACTCTGAACTATAGGAATTGTCAGCCGCTGGAAACTTTTAGGATGACTTCGTTGACATTCCCGAATCATGGCTTAAAGAAAAGAATTCCAGTACCGATCCAGAACTTATCGATATTTCTGTCTCAAAAAAGGAATTCAACTCAGCATTTGTAATAGATGGAAACGGTCACTATAAGGGCAGGCAGCATAAAGCAGACGAAAAAACCGTTACTCTCAGGATTCCGAAATCAATGTATGCAGCCCTGAATCCCGACCCGGATGTAGTGAATCTGTCTTTTCCCACCCGGCAGTTTGAATTCCCATCAGCAGATATTGGATGAGGGGTGAGGACAATATACTCCTGTACTCGCAATTGTTGAGATCGTCCCAAAGGGGTCTGTAAACCTTTGCTGTATTTGATCGGAGCACTTTGACCCTTAACAGAGGCAGGAATAGGGAAACAGCCTTTCGGCAAAGGTATTTAGGGACAAACTCTATCTTCTGCTACAAACAGACTGTCATCAACGCAATATTGAGGGTGACGCCACATGGAGCCGGTATTTTTCGGCCCGGTCCCTCCTCCCGCCGTTCGGCTCTCGCCCGGCATCTGCGAGGCGGCGGGGGCGGCGCCGACGAAGAGATGAGCGCACGCCGGTCGTCCCGATGGAGGAGGGGCCCAATGCGGGCGGCTCATTCGCCGCACCGGAACGGCGACCCCGGAAGATACGGTACCGTGCAGGGTGCCCGGTCTCTTGCCGGGGAGCAGTCACTTTTATGTGGTCTTCTCCCATTCAGCACTTCCGTGAGGGAGAGATCATGGCAGAGGTACGAAAGTATGTTAACCCGCCCGCCGCCGAAGCGATATGCGAGTTCCGGTTCCCGGGGGACAGCACCTGGGACCTGACCTACCCCGGCATACTCTACAGCCACTTACGGGACGCTTACCCGAAGCGGGACCAGCGCTACGTGCGCGAGGTGGTCATGCTTCTCGGGCCGGAGGGGCTCCGCGAGGAACTCCTGATCGGCGAGCGGTCGATCTTCCTCGCCGAGGACGAGGGATGTGCGGTCCAGGTCGGGCCCCGCCTCCTCTCGGTGAGCTGCCAGAAGCCGTACGTCCACTGGGAAGCGTTCTCGGAGCGGATCATCGGGGCGTTCGACCGGTTCCGTGAGGTCATCAGTACCGACGCTATCGGCACCATGAACCTACGCTACGTCAACTTCATCGAGATCCCCGAGGCGGAGGTGACGCTCTCGGACTACTTTGCCTTCTACCCCACCCTCCCGGCGGACCTCCCGCGGGTCCCGGCAGGGTTCATCACCGGGTGCGAGTTCACGTTCCACGACAACCGCGACAACTGCCGGGTGGAATTCACCGACGCCGTGCCCGGGTCGACGGAACATAACGCATACCTCTTAACCATCGACTACTACCTGACGGGGGAGGGGAGCGTTCCCCCGGACGGGGTGGCCGACTGGCTGGAGATCGCCCACACCCATGTCCGGGATATCTTCGAAGCCTGCATCAAGGACCCCCTCCGCGACCTTTTCACCCCGAGGGCGGAGGAAACGGCGGCGGCACGGTGAGGCGAAAGCGGTGACCACAACCGGCAGGAATAGTCGCTGGACGCTGCCCGACCTCGACGCGGCGGTCCGGCGGTGTCGGGAACAGAACGCCCGGGGCATCCGGTGCATCTTCGCGGCTCTCGGTGAGTATTCCCGGAGCGAGCAGCAGGCCCGGGAGAACCTAGAGCGCTCTTCTGCCGCCGTAGCCGCGATCGACGAGCAGGCTCTGAACGCATCCGTCGCCGTGAAGCTGACCGCGCTCGGTGTGCTCATCGACCGGAGTGCCGTCTACGATTCTCTGCTCCGGCTCGCCTGTGAGGCCCGGGAACGCGGTGTCGGGTTCGAGGTGGACATGGAGGGGCGGGGCCTTGTGGCGATGACGGTGGAGGCCGCCGTCGTCTGTTCCCGGGAGGGGCTGCCGGTGACGCTCACCCTCCAGGCCGCTCTCGACCGTACCCCCGGCGACCTCGAGCGCACCGTCCGCCACGGTCTCCGGCCCCGTCTGGTGAAGGGAGCCTATCCGGGGGATACGAATGACCCCGAAGAGATCCGGCGGCGCTTTTGCGCACTTGCAACTGGGCTTCTCGACCGGGACGTGCCGTTCTCGGTCGGCACCCACGACCCCGACCTGATCGCGTGGCTCGTGCAGGACACGCCCAGAACGGTCGAGTTCGGGTTCCTGATGGGGCTTTCCGACGAGACAAAACACTGGCTTGCAAAAAAGGGCCGGGCCGTCGCGGAGTACGTGCCCTTCGGGGAGGAGGCGGGCGCGTACGTGGCGCGGCGCGAGGCCTACCTTGAGAAACTGGCGGCGGAGGGGAGGTCGCCGGTCCCGTAGCCGGTTCGCGGAGTTAAGTGATGATCCACACGCGGGGAAGCGGTATACTCCTGCACGTCACGTCCCTGCCGTCGACATACGGCATCGGGGATTTCGGTCCGTCGGCATACCGGTTCGTCGAGGTGCTGGCGAAAGCCCGGCAGCACTACTGGCAGATCCTGCCGCTCAACCCGACATGCCCGGCGTCCGGCAACTCCCCCTACAGCAGCCCGTCTACATTCACCGTAAACACGCTCCTCATCAGCCCGGAGATGCTTGTCCGGGACGGTTTCCTCGGACGGAACGACCTGGAGCCGATGCCCGACTTCCCCGAGGGGCGGGCCGCCTACGAAGCGGTCGCCTGGTACCGTGAACGGATATTCTCGATCGCTTACGAGCGGTTCCTCCACACGGGGCCAGACAGGAGGTATGAGGGGTTCTGCGACCGGGCAGGGTGGTGGCTCGACGAGCACGCGCTCTTTGTTGCGCTCAAAGACCACTTCCGCGGACAGGAGTGGAGCCAGTGGCCGGAGGAGGTCCGGACCCGGCAGCCGGAGGCCCTCGACGATATGCGCAAGCGACTCGCGGACGGCGTCCGGAAGGAGAAGTTCCTCCAGTACCTCGCCGACCGGCAGTGGTCGGCCCTCCGCCGGTACTGCACTGCGCGGGGTATCCAGGTCATCGGTGACATCCCGATCTACGTTGCCTACGACAGCGTCGACGTCTGGGCGAATCCCGGGATATTCCAGCTGGACGAAGACCTCCGCCCCACCGTGGCGGCGGGGGTGCCTCCCGATGTCTTCAGCAGGACCGGACAACTCTGGGGGAACCCGGTCTACGACTGGTCCGCGCTCAGGGAGCAAGGCTACGCCTGGTGGATGAGCCGGATCGCCCGTTCCGGAGAACTCTATGACCTCTTCCGGATCGACCACTTCCGGGCGTTCGCCGATTACTATACGGTTCCCGCGACCGATACGACGGCCGAGCACGGCACCTGGGTTGAGGGGCCGGGGGCCGACTTCTTCGAGGCGCTCGCCCGGCGGACTCCCTGCTTCTCAATCGTCGCCGAGGACCTGGGGGCGAACACCCCGGCCGTGCAGGGGCTCCTCGACCGGTTCGGGTTCCCGGGGATGAAGGTTCTCCTTTTTGCGTTCGGCGAGGGCCTCCCGGGGAGCGCCCATATCCCCCATAACTATGTTCCGAACCTCATCTGCTACACGGGGACGCACGACAACAACACGGCCCGGGGGTGGTTTGAGGAGGAGGCGTCGGAGGAGGATAGGAAGCGGTTTTATGCCTACATCGGCCGGGAAGTGGCGGCGGAGGAGGTCCACCGGGAACTCGTCCGCCTCGCGATGACCTCGGTCGCCCGGGCATGCATCGTCCCCATGCAGGACGTCCTCGGGCTCGGCGCCGCGGCGCGGATGAACTACCCATCGGTCCCGGAAGGGAACTGGGAGTGGCGGATGACGCCGGAGGAGTTTGAACGGGCTCCGTTCGAGTGGCTCCGCGGGCTTGCGGAGCTTTCGGGGCGGGGGTGATCGGCTGTGACTCCGGGCAGGAGGGCTTCCCCAGAGCCATGCCCCGAGACGGGGCCACCGGTATCACCGTTGGGGAAGGGAGCCGCGGGACCGGGTGTGTAGTCTCTCTGGGCGAGAGCGGCCGTCTTTGCTCCTGTGGGGCTGGCGGTCCTCATCAGGGTCCTACGGCTCCCGACGAACCGGGATCGATAGGCCGGGAAGCAGTTACCCGGAGGAGAGACAACTCTGCCGAATACCGTCTTCCGCCCCCAGAGGGGGCCCGGCCCCGGTTGTCCGGGAAGTCCGTCCGCCGATCTAGTACCTCGAAGTCAGCACCTCAAGTTCCTCCCGGACGGTCCTTCGGACCATCTCTTCGATGGCGGTGTAGTCGCGCTTTGCCTTCTCCTGCTTCTCGAGCAACTCTTCCATCTTCATGATCCCGAGGGAGAGGTTCTTCCCGTACTGCAGGGCAACCTCCAGCGCCCCCTCGTCGATCCGGACGACTTTCGACATGAAAAAAGGTTCTGCGAGGTCAGATATAAATGTTACAGTTTTGTTACAGGCGGAGCAAACCTGTTACGGATCTGATACGTAGAAAGCATGGGCGGTTACAGAATTGTTACACCGTTTAGGGGTTCTGTAACATTAACGTAACATAGTGCTCTCATGAGAATCCCTACGGGAGATCCCTTATTTTTTCGGCCAGAGTTCCCTTACCAGGTCACCCGTGCCATCCAACATAAACCGGATCTGAGTGTATCTTGCTATGGTCTTACAGTAAAACAAGGACTGCACCTAATTCTCTCACATGAAATCGCAGAGTTAGTGTAAGACGTTGTCCCAAAAGGATCTGCGAACCTCTGCTACGCCCCACGTGGCACACTTGTGTGCAATATCTTAACCATTTAAACCGTAAATGAGGGCAGAATGTGGAAAAGGGTTTGCCCTGATATCGTCTCGCGGGGAACGACTGCCGGTACGGCCCTCCCGTCAAAGGGTTTTGGGGACGACCTCTAACTTTACTATCCAATATAGAAAAACAGTTTACACCAAACACTACAACGTCTACCACTGATATAAATGGGGCTTGCAGCCTTCGTTCAGGGGCCATTTGAACTGATCCGGTTGAATAAAAAGATGTATTTATATTAATGATAATCCGAGTTCTTCTGCCCTTCTTAGTGCATCCGTGTGTAAAATATCACCTTTCTCTACAACGGATGGAACTAACAGATGAGCAAGGTCAGTCCATTTCTGATAGGATGCGATAAGCCCATAGGTCCTGACCAAACCATCAAAATCAGCCTCTTCTGTAGTCTCGGCACAAGCAAGTAAAATGCTTTCTTTGATATTGCTCTGTCTCCCGCCGATCAGCAACGCATACATTTTATCTAAAGCCGCTTTAAGTTGCGCCGGAAAGGTAAACCAATACATAGGTGTTGCAAGAACGAGGACATCGCTTTGTTCCATAAGCGGAGCCAGCGTATTGAAGTCGTCTCTGAATACGCAGGCGTCTCCTTTGGAGTAACACTCGTTACATGCTTTACAGCCATTGATTTTCTTTAAACCGGTTTCATACTTTGTTACTGCATGTCCGGCGGCCTGCGCTCCTTTGATAAACGCATCCGCCATTAAGTCGCTGTTGCCCCCTTTTCTGGGACTGCCTGTAAGTACTAAAATTTTTTTACTCATGTTAAATTCTTACATCAGCTTTTCATATATTCTTCTTGCTTTAGGTGCCAGTATTTACGATCCTCTTCCGTGATAGATCGTAGCACTTTGCAAGGATTTCCAGCTGCAATAACACCGCCTGGAATGTCTTTTGTCACCACAGCGCCAGAACCGATCACCGCATTGCTGCCTATAGTAATGCCGGGATTAATTACAGTATTTCCGCCGACCCATACGTCATCGCCAATGGTAACAGGCTTTCCGTATTCAAGACCGGTTGACCGTACTTTTGCGTCAATGGGGTGCGCAGCAGTATAAACGCAGACACGAGGACCAAAGAAAACCTGATCGCCGATGGTCACAGGACATACATCAATAATGATGCAGTCGTAATTAGCATAGAAGTTTTTTCCCACAAAAATATGACAGCCGTAGTCGCAATGAAAAGTTGGTTCAATACAGATATTTTCGCCGGTTGAACCAAATAACTCTTTTAAATAGGCGATACGCTTGTCAAACTCATCTTCATTCGTTTGATTAAACAGGCGAATCAGGCGTCTTGCATTTTTATTAATCTGTGCCAGTTCTTTGTCCCCTGCGGTATACAATTTGCCTGAAAGCATTTTTTCTTTTTCTGTCATAATCAATTTCCTTTTTAATTGACACTAAAATAAGGATAGCGTATATTATTAGTCAACGACGTACATCCAAGATATATACTAATTTTTGCATATGGTCTTCCAACAAAACGAGGACTGTAGCACACCAGGGGAAAATCCTCCGGTATTTGTCTGCCCTCATCGTGAGCAACAGCCTCCTTTGGCCGTTAAGCAACGGGCGGAGGTCCCGCACGATGTCCGATACAAGCAACTGACACCCGACGATTCTCCCCGGAATATAAGGCATACCTAAATCACCTCTGGTGGCGGCGATAACTGCTTAATGCCTATTCCGAAAGTAATTGAATCTGCCTGGGTAAAGATTGTGGCCGGGCACTCCACCACCGTGATAGGCCGGTCTTTATCTCCTCATCGCCCCCGTCAGCGTTCGTGACCCTGAGTTTTGCCGAGTAAACGCCGACTTCGTCTAGGTGTGGGAGGATCGTACGTCCGATCAAGTAGGGCATAGACATTTTAAAGGCACGAAAGGGGGTTGGATCAGTATAACCCCTTTCCTAGTTCCGGGACCGCCGGGATGTACTGGAAGAAGGTCCCGGTCTCGTCCTCCCCTTCCACGGTTCCGTGGACGTAGTAGGCCGGCTTGAGGTAAGGCTGCTCGTCCCGTGGAGGACTGGCATAGTAGCAGAGCTTGGCCTCGTCGACGACCGCCTTCTTCGGCGAACCTACCGTGGTGACGACCCCGGTCTGTTTGAGCTCCTCGATCGCCTCTTCAGGAGAGAGGATCGGGAACTCTTTGTAAGGCTCGGCGTCGCGCCAGCGTTTGCCGACCTTAAGGACATCCCCGCCCCCGCCGACCGTGACGTAGATCCCGCTTCCAGCCGTGGGATAGCCGCTCAGGGTGCCGGTGAAGAGGACTCTGGTGTCTTTGTATGTTTGAACGGACGTATCATCCGTGCTATTTAAGAAGAAACCCTCGCCGTGCGATATACTTGAAAAGACTGCTCCTTCGGGCATGAGCCCGTGGGAAGTGAGGAATGACTCGGCGATCTTCCGGCACTCCTCGTCGGTCGGGAGGTTTTCGGGACGGTCCCGGGGGTCCACCCCGGAGTGGCGGTCAGCCCATGTGTAGGTCATATACCCGCCTTCCTTCTCAATATCAAACGTATAGGGATCGTCGTTGGTATAATACGATAGTGTATCCTCCTCAAGTGATCCGGTCATCCCGAACTTCTCCGCCATCTTCAGGGCGTCGTCCTTCGTTATGGTGGAATTGACTGTCCTGTAGACCATTGCCTGCCCGGAGTATTTGGGAAGGGCGATAGCAGAGGTGATCTCGGGAACCTTCTGTACACCATACGGTCCAGCGATCTCCAGTCCCTCATGTACGTCTTCATCCTCCTCTTGCGGGTACCCCACTGGTAATAGTGCCGTCCCGGCAACGAGCAGCAGGAGGACGGTAAATCCGATTGCAATCTGTTTCCCTACCATATCTACACCTCCCATTCACATGGATCTATTTTGTACTGGAAATCCAGCGGATCACCGGGCGGATTAATCGACGACCCATACCCGTAAATATGGTCGTTGAGGCAATCAGGCGTGCTCAAATCTCCGTCGATGTCCGCGGCAAGAATCGCTGACCGTAGAGTGCCGTCATTCGGGACCACGTACTGATCCGTGGCCGCAGACCATGCCTGCCAGATGGTTTTTCCGCGCATCAGTTGTTGGGCGAAATACCATCCCATATCTGGATGATTGCCCCCGATTGTGTCGAAGCTGCATATGGAATGGAGCCCCTCGAAGGCAGGCCCCCAGTACTCCCTGCACGTCGATGCATTCAGGGTGTTGCACGATCCGAGGACAATCCAGTCGGTCTTCGTGTTGCCCCAGCGCGCCTCGCTGTAGTTCAGGTCATAATCGTCGGCGGCAGTCCCGAAGACGAACCCGCCCTCCCATCCGTGTCCCGTGAAGTAGGCCAAGTGCGTGTTGTCGATGTAGTCCGAATCAACCCCGCCGAAGGCCGGGTCTTTCCAGTGCCGTTCCATCGCGGCGGCGTTGCCGTTGATAAACTGGCCGGTCCACAAACTCGACCCGTCGAGCGTGTCGTAGAAGCCTTGGGCCTCTTCCTCGGCGCTGGGAAGGGGGTTTTGCATGCCGTGATAGTCGCCCACCCATTCGGCGCAGAAGGAATACGTCCGGTAGTACGAGCGGAACAGGGTTCTCTCTTCCGTCATGTACACCAGGTAAGCCTTCCCCGGGAACATCAGGCGCTGGTCGCTGGTATCCCCGGTCGAATCTCTGACAAAGGCGGTTTCGTATTCCTGCAACCCGGCATCCCAGCCCTTTGCCTCCGACCACGCGTTCCCAAGGGAAATGAGCGTGTCCCGTGCACATTCCTGGCTCAAACCATAGAAGCCGACGAAGTTCCAGCCTTCGTCGAGGTCTTTTGTAACTGTCGGACGTATCTGGGGGTCTTCGAACTGGAGGGTGATCTCGTGATACCCGTCCGAGTAGATTATGTATCCTTCAAGCGGCCGGATTTCATCCTGCGCCGTCAGGATTACCGTCTGGCCGTTTTCGAACCTGTATCCCCTGACCGCGGTACCGAAGTCCGGGAAGACCGTACCCGCCGTATTGTGTCCGGATGTGAGATAGTAGGGCGTCGAGACGAAATTCTTCCCTTCGCGCAGGATCAGGGTGTTCGGCGATGCAAAGGAGGGGGTCGGATTCATCACGGTCTGGTCCGAGGTGACGGTGATGAGGGGCTGGGCGCTGATATTGCATCCGTAGGCATTGCTGACGTTCAGCGTTACCGTGTAGGTGCCGGCGCTGCTGTAGATGTGTGTCGGGTGCTGGTCGGTACTGGTGCCGGTATCGCCGAAGTCCCACGCCCAGGAGGTCGGGCTGCCGGTCGACATGTCGGTGAACTGAACGGTAAGAGGAGCGGCGCCGCTCGTAGGGGAGGCGGTAAAGTCTGCAATTGGGGGAGTGGCCCCCAGAACGGAGATGTCGTCCCAGTAGGAGGCGACACTACCCGGCCCGCTCGTCTTGCTGGCATCCGCCCGGATCTCAAACGTATACGTCGCTGTCGGATCGGGGACGGCCTCTGTTATTTGTGCGTAAGGGTGATTCTGGCAAGCTCCGGGGTATTGAGCAGAGGAGATGGAATAGATCTGATTACTCCCTATCGAAGTTTCAAGCTCCCAGGCAGTACCGGACGGTGCGTGCCCGTCGAATCGCCTCCAGAACGTCACGTTTTCGGCGCCTTGAAAATCGACGTTTTGTCTGGCGATTGCATACGAAGAGGTGTGGCTGAGCGTGTCGACAGCAACCTTGAGGCCATAGGTGCCGGAATGCGCCCTCGGAAGTCTCCCGTAACATCCCGCGACGGTCCCGGATGTAATCTCAACATATCCCTCCGCAGAGGTTAACGTATTCCATCCAGTCAAATCACCGGTCTCGAACCCTCCATTGATCACCCTCTCCGTAGGGTCGATCGTCAGCGGATACCTCGCGGATTCAGGGATGCCGGTGATGGTGATGGTCTTTTCATCCGTATTCAGGGTATACTCGAGATCGTACCTGATCCCGTCTGCATCGGTACAGTACGGCCGTGGAAGAACGACGGTCTCCGCCCCGTTGATGGAGATGACCAGGTTGCCGTAGTTGTCCCGGGCGATCTCCCACGTGGAGTCCTCCGCCGGTTCTGTGTGCCGGTAGGTCCTGATCTCGGTTCCGTTTTCAGTGCAAGTTTCGTTCTCGCTGCATGTTCCGTTTTCAGTGCAAGTTTCGTTCTCGCTGTCGGTTCCGTCTCCATCGCAGATCCGCTCCTCAGTCATCCAGTCGGTCAGCCCGATCTCGTACCGGTACGAGACGTTCCCGGGGCGGTCTAGGACGATAGTCTCCTTCAGGAGGGACTCATAGACCTCATACGTCATCCGGCTTTCATCACCGGTGTACGTGACGGTGTTTTCTGCGAGGTCGGGAGCGGCGGTGAACGTTGCTTCGCGTTCAAAAGAGTCGTCGTCGGGAAAGGTGACGGTCGGGTACGTCCGCACGAAGAGGCGACCCCATTGCGCCTCGACGCCGCCGTCGGCGAACCGGATGCCGGCGGTCTCCGACAGGGGGACGACGATCCCTTCGCCCGGGATGGCTACCGCAACATCGCGTTCCGTCACATCCCCACAGGCGGCGAGCGGGTTTGCAGACGCACTTGCTGTGGTCGCCAGCAGCGAGGCGGCGAGAAAGAACAGGAAGATTCTACGTAGTTTGATCATCACGATGCCCCCGCGACACGCGCGATGATCTGCCCCACGACGATATTGGAACATCCGGCCAGTCCGAGCGACTGCAGGTGGCGAACTTCGTCATCCCCTGCATGACACCGGTAACAAGGGGCTCCCGACTGCAGATCATATTGATTCATTTTCATACTCAATTCCACCGTCGAATATGTCCCGCCTCAAATTGCAATATCACTCCCCTCAAAGGGCAAATTTTACTGAAAGTTCAAGGTATGGAGAATAACGTATAGCCATGGGATACTATATATGTTTGATCATTTTCTCCGGGGGGAATAGAGGTATAGGAGTCTCACTCAATCCAATCCAGTTAAGGTTCGAGTCGGCACGGCCGTGCCGACCCTGCTGCAGGAAGTATGACAGTTTTGAGGTATTTTCTGGCAATGCCAAGATCGGGAAAGACACCTCAAAGCGATAAAGGAGGACAGAGAATTATGCGGCCGTCCGCTCCCGGCAGACGAGGGCCGTCAGTGCCTAAAAGAGGAACGGGACGAGAGAGGCCGCCGCCATCTCTGTTCGTGCGCCTGTTTCCGGCGAGCCGTGCGCGGGGGCTCTCCCGGGTCCCGGTGCACCGAGCCGGCTCGAAGGGCATCCGTTATCCGTCTATTTCCCGTAGCGCCTGGATGGCCGCGGGCGTTCAGGGGGCACCCCCAGCCGGTGCCGCCGGCACCCGGTAGGTCCCGCCGACGACGTTCTGCGGGTTCCCGGAAAAGAACGCCTCTATATTCTCGACGCTTGTAGCGATGATCCGCTCGACCGCACCCCGCGTGTTGAAAGCGTTGTGCGGCGAGAGGATCGCCCGGTCCGAGTGCAGAATGGCGAAACTCGCGAGCGCGTCCCGGAGTTCGTCTGCCGACGCCTCGTCCGGCCCCTGGAACTCCTCCTCGATCCAGACCTGCTCCCCCTCGAAGGTATCGAGCGCGACCCCGCCGAGGCGGCCCTCGCGGAGAGCGTCGGCGACCGCCCCCGTGTCCACCACGCCGCCCCGGGAGGTGTTGATGAGGAGCGCGGAGTTCTTGACCAGCCGCAGCCGGGCGGCGTCGATCAGGTGGTGGGTGGCCTTCGTGTAGGGGACGTGCAGACTGATGACGTCCGCTTCCCGTAGCAGGTCGTCGAGATCCAGATAGCGGACTTCGTATTCTTTCGTAAGATCCGGGTTCGGCCGCAGGTCGTAGGCGATCACCTCCATATCCGCCCCGTGGGCGAGGCGCGCGAGGTGCGACCCGATATGCCCGGTGCCGATCAGGCCGAGGGTCTTTCCTGCGAGGTCCATCCCCGTAAGTTCGGTCCTGGTGAAGTCGCCCCGCTCCACTCGCGCAAACATCGGCCTGAATCTCCGGGCAAGAGCCAGGATGAGCCCGAACGCAAACTCCGCCACGGTCGTATCGCCGTAGTGCGGCACGTTGCAAACGGCGATGTTCCTCTCCCGGCATGCGGCGATGTCGATATGGTCGAACCCGGTGGACATGACGGCGATCACCTTGAGGTCCGGCAGCAGGGTCAGGACCTCACGGGTGACGTGCGACGAGACGAAGACCCCGATGCCGTCGGCGTCGCGGGCAAGCGACGCGTTCTCCTCCGTGAGCGGTTCAGGGTAGAGGACGGCGGCGTAGCCGCGCTTACCGGCAAAAGCCCCCTGGATCATCTCCTGCTCGTGCTCGTCGAGACCGAAGAAGACCACTTTTACCACAGACGCATACCCCCTCACTCCCGGGAGGCGATGTAGGAGGCGATATCGACCATCCGTTTCGCATATGCGGACTCGTTGTCGTACCAGACCAGGACCCGGGCCATCTTTCCGCCGACGACGTTCGTGATCTCGCCGTCGACGATCCCGGAGTGCGGATCGCCGACGATGTCGGCCGATACGATCGGGTCCTCAGTATACGCGAGGAACCCCTTCATCCGCCCCTCGGCGGCTTTCTTCATCGCCGCGTTCACCTCATCCCGGGTTACGTCCCGCTTCAGTTCCGCAACGATATCGATGACCGAGCCGTCGGGAACCGGGGCCCGGATCGCTACCGCGTCCATCTTCCCGATAAGTTCCGGGATGGTGCGGCAGGTAGCTGCGGCGGCGCCGGTCGACGTCGGGATCAGCGAGACGGCCGCGGCCCGTCCCCGACGCGGTTTCTTTGCGGCCCGGTCGATAAGCGCCTGAGAAGCAGTGTAGGCGTGGACCGTTATCGCCATCAGGTGTTCGACGCCGAATGCATCGTTGAGCACCTTTGCCGCCGGCGCAAGCGCGTTGGTCGTGCAGGAGGCGTTCGAGATGACGATATGCTTTGCAGGATCGTAGGACTCCTCGTTGACGCCGAGCACGACCGTTACATCCGCGTCGGACGACGGCGCGCTGATGACGACCCGCGACGCCCCGGCATCCAGGTGCTTTGCGGCGCCCTCCCGCCTGGTGAAGCGCCCCGTGCACTCGAGCACGATCTCAACGCCGAGGTCCTTCCACGGGAGGCGCGCAGGCTCCTTCTCGTGCAGCACCCGTATCTCCTTCGACCCGAACCGGATATGGTCCGCGCCGGGCTCGATCGGGAAGGGCGCCCGTCCGTAGACCGAGTCGTACTTCGTCAGGTACACGAATTGATCCGTCGTGATCAGGTCGTTGATCGCGACAATCTCGATGTTTCCCGGGGGGTCGGTCAGGTAATTGCGGAGGACCTGACGCCCGATCCGCCCGAACCCGTTGATGGCAACCTTCTTCATCGTTCTTCCCTCCTCTCGGAGAGGATGCCCCTCAACAGGACAGTATATATGATCTTCCCCTGTCGCCGGAAGACCCCGCTTCCGGCTACTTTGTCCCTGCCTGCCGGGCCACGCCCCGCGCGGCCGCCGCAACCTCCTCCGGGTCGCCCAGGTAATAGTGCCTGACCGCATTCAGGCCATCGTCCAGTTCGTAGACGAGCGGGTAGCCGGTAGGGATGTTCAGGCCAGCAATCTCATCGTCCGGGACTCCGTCCAGATGTTTGACCAGGGCACGAAGGCTGTTTCCGTGAGCGGCGACCATGACGGGTTTTCCTGCCGCAAGGCTCCCGACGATGTGGCTCTCCCAGCAGGGAAGCACCCGCAGAAGCGTGTCATGCAAGGATTCGGTCGCAGGGAGACTCGTCGGGTCCAGGTCGGCGTAGCGGGGGTCGAACCGCGGGTGCCTCGGGTCGTCCCACGCGAGCGGCGGCGGCTGCACGTCGTATGCCCGGCGCCAGAGGTGCACCTGCTCCGCACCGTACTTTGCCGCGGTCTCCTGCTTATTCAGGCCCTGCAGGGCGCCGTAACTCTTCTCGTTCAGCCGCCACGACCGATAAACCGGGACGTACATGAGGTCGAGGTCGTCCATAACGATCCAGAGCGTCCGGATGGCCCGTTTCAGGACGGAGGTGTAGGCGACACGGAACGTATACCCGCCGTCCCCGAGGAGTTCCGCCGCCCGGTGAGCCTCCTGTATCCCGTGGGGCGAGAGGTCCACATCGGTCCAGCCGGTGAACCGGTTCTCCCTGTTCCAGAGGCTTTCGCCGTGCCGTAAGAGGATCAAGTCTACCATTGTATTCTTCCCCTATTCCGGTATGGTCTCCACCCCGGATAAATACCCTGCACATATGGAACCATCGAGCCTCCCGGGCGGCGGTCCCGTCCGGGAGCCCTCGATTATCGGTATAATCGCCCGGTTCAGTGAACCGGACACGTATAGGTTCGATTTTTTTCGTAGTTTACCATTCATTTATCTTTCATTCCCGCTCATATGCTGTTGTATGGCACCGAACAGAAGGAACAGAAACACCATCCTTGCGGGGGCATCCCTCGTCGCCATCGTCGTGGCGGCAATCGTCACCGCGGGATGCATCTCGGGCACGTCAACGCCCGGGGGAGTTGCCGGGCTCACCGGGACCTCCTGGGCCCTCGACTCGTACCTCGCCGAGAACGGTACGCTCGTCCCGGTCCTGCCGGGAACGGAGGTCACGGCGGCTTTCGGCACTGACGGCAGGGTCGGCGGATCGGCCGGGTGCAACAGTTACGGCGGAAACTACAGCCTTGACGGTACGGCCCTCTCGGTCTCCTCGCTTGTCCAGACGCTGAAACTCTGCGAGAAGCCGGAGGGCATCATGGAGCAGGAGGCACGGTTCATGGACCTCCTCGGCTCGGCGGCGGAATGCCGGATCGAGGACGACCGGCTGGAGATTGTCGACTCTGCCGGAGCGACGACGCTCGTCTTCGTGAAGGGGCCCGCACCCGCGGCGCTCGCCGGGACGTCATGGACGCTCGTAAGCCTCGCCGGTGAGGACGGCACCATGGCCCCGGTCCTTGCCGGCACAAACGTCACGGCGGCTTTCGGCACCGACGGCAGGGTCGGCGGATCGGCCGGGTGCAACCGCTACGGCGCGAACTACACGACGGACGGCGCGAGCCTCACTATCGAACCGGCCGTAAGAACCGAGATGTACTGTAGCGAACCGCCGGGCATCATGGACCAGGAGGACCGCTACCTTGCGCTTCTTGCGGAAGTTGCCTCTTACCGGGTGGAGCGGGTGACGGCGGACGGCGAGAGAGTCCCCCTCGTTGAGACCGTCTCCTCGTGGATGGAGAGCGACCGACTGGTCCTCACGGACAGCGAGGGCGCCGACCTCCTGGTCTTCGAGCGGGCCGCCCGGACGCCGGACCTCCCGCTCGTCGGGACGGACTGGGTGCTCGACGCCTACAGCACCGGGGGAGATGCGGTCTCCTCGGTGATCGCCAACACCACGGTCACCGCGAAGTTCGCGGCCGACGGGGCCGTCACCGGCAGCGCCGGGTGCAACCACTACGGCGGAAATTACAGCCTCGACGGCGCGAACCTCTCGGTCTCCTCGATCTACAGCACCCTGATGTACTGCACGACGCCCGGCGTCATGGAGCAGGAGGGGAAGTACCTGGGCCATCTTGAAAACGTCTCCTCCTACCGGGTTGAGGGCGACCGGCTGACCCTCACGGACGCGGCGGGCGCCGACCTGCTCTTCTTCGTGCAGGCACCGGAGGTACCGCAGGCATCCCTGACCGGAACGGAGTGGACGCTCGAGTCCTACAGCCTTGACGGTGAATCGGTCTCCTCGGTGATCGTCGGGACCACGGTCACGGCGGCCTTCAGCGCCGACGGGAACCTCACCGGCAACGCCGGATGCAACAGTTACGGGGCCGACTACCGCCTCAACGGCACGAGTCTTACGGTCTCGCCGCCCATCAGCACGAAGATGTACTGTAACGATCCTGAGGGCGTCATGGAGCAGGAGAGCAAGTACCTGACCCTCCTCACAGGCGTCTCATCCTACCGGGTAGAGGGAAACCGCCTCCTCCTCACGGATGAGGCAGGCACCGGCCTGCTCATCTTCATCTCGACGCAGCCGAACGATGCCTGACGGGAAGCGCGGGTTCGGTCCTCTCCCGGAAGGCCGATTCCCCTCTTTTCCAGTTTCGACCTCCTGAGGCGGACGCCCCTCCCATAGAACCCCGCCCGGGGCCGCCGCGGCGGATCGACGCCGCATCCTTCTAACCATTCGGGAGAAAGGGGTTGAACCAATCTCGATGCAAATGAGTTATCTTTTCTCCTCTCGCTTCCTACGCCTACCCGTGGCACAGATAGGCGGAGGCGGGCACGACATACTCACATGGGCCGCTCTCTTGATCATCGTGGCGGCATGTCTCATCTCGGTCGGATTCCCCGGCGCTATGGAGACGCCGCCCGACGATCCCGGCCGGGTCGCCGAACCGCTTGCGGGGACGGCATGGAGCCTCACCGCATTCCGTGCGGATAACGGGTCCATCGTCGCGCCCCTCTCCGGGGCGGAACCGTTCATCATCTTCGGCGACAGCGGCACGCTCTCGGGGTCCGCCGGGTGCAACCTCTACTCCGCCTCCTACCGGATCGCCGGCTCAACGATCTCGGTGATACCGACCGACGTCACGGTGGCCCACCCCGCCGCAGAACTGGACCTCACGCAGCAGGAGAGCCGATACCGGGAACTCCTCGTTGCGGCGGCCTCCTACCGGGTCGAAGGCGACCTGCTGGTGCTCTCCGGGCCGTCGGGTAAAGACCTGCTCGTCTTCTCGCGGGACGGGCAGCCCGCGAGCGCGCCGCTGCTTGAGACGGAGTGGCGGCTCGATCACTACAGCATCGGCGGCGGCAGCGCCGTCGCGTCGCCGGTCCCCGGCACCAGCGTCACCCTGGTCTTCGACGACGACGGCACGCTCTCGGGGTCCGCCGGGTGCAACGCCTACTCGGCGCCGTATCAACTCAACGAGACCGGGATCACCGTAGAACGGATCATTGCCACGAAAGCCGCCTGCAACGAGCCCGCCGGGGTCATGGAACAGGAGGCCGCCTACCTGACCCTCCTCCGGTCGGCGGCGGGCTACCGGATCGTCGGGGATACCCTCGCGGTCATCGACGGCAACGGCAGGGCGATCCTCTTCTTTACGGCGGAGGCGTGAGCGTCAGCTTCACCGTAACTTCAGATGAAAAAAAAGTGCTATGCCGAATACGGCCGCCCGGCCTCCTGCCCCTCTGCCGGGAGGGAGCAGTGCTGCTGGACAAAGATCCAGGCGTGACCGGTCCCCCGGAGCACCGCCGTCAGCCGCCTTTTCTGGGTCTCTTCGACACCGGCGGCGACGATACGATAGACCGCATCGGCCAGGACCCAGGCGACCGTCCCCTCGGCACCGATGTGAACGTCAAAGAACTCCAGAGAGAGCGTCTCCGACCGCGCAAAGTCACGCTCAAGGCGCCGCCGGTAGGCCTCCCTGCCGATCACCGTCCCGCCGGTCCCGAAACCCCGAAAATCGAGATCGGTAAGCGCCATGACGCCGTCGAGATCTTTTCTCCCCATAGCCTCGGCCATCCGCCGGAGCACCGCCAGAATCTGGTTTTGTGTCTGTTCGCTGACCTGCATGAGAAATACTCTCGCCGACAAGAAGATACCCTTTTCTCACCGGCAGGGCTGGTCGGCGTCGGTGCGGTCCCGGCCCGTCGAGCGGAGATACGTCCGGAACGCCGGCGACCGGACGGCCCGGATGAGGGCGGCAACACCGTCGTCCGCGACATGCTCCCTCCCGACCACCAGATCGCACGACTCGTAGCCGAGCGGGGTGAACCGGAGCCCCGCTTCCCGCGCCAGGCGGGCCGGGCAAACGCCTGCGTCGGCGGTTCCGTTGCCGATGGCCGCAACAACCGCACCGTGCGTCCGCACCTCGTGTTCGTATCCCGCGACACTCCCGGCATCGACGCCCCGGCGGTCCAGCCATTCATCAAAGAGCGTTCGCGCCGCCGTTCCCTTCGGGCGGTTGACGAACCGCAGCGACGTAAGGCTATCGTCGGCATCAAGGGGCCCGGCTGAAGCGATCCCCAGTTCCTCCCGGGCCACCTGCACCCGGAGGAGGTCCGCGCCCGGCAGGTACCGGAGCACCTGATCGTTCCATGCCGCATCGGTCTCCGGAAGAACGACCGAAGCGGCATGGCAGGTGTCCGCCCGCAGGGCCAGCACCGCTCCAACCGTTGAGGCGTTGCAGCAGTGGAGCAGGTAGCCGTCATCCGAGAGAATGTTGCCGAGTTCGACGAGGGCGGGATCGCGCTGGCCGACGCAGACGAGCGTCCGGGCGACCGTGGCCGGCGGAACGGTAAGCCGGACGCGCACCTCCTCGCCCGCCTCGATCCCCTCGCGCTCGGCAGGGATGTGGAGGTAGCCGTTTGCCCGGACCACCGCCATCTGGATGCCGCCGCCCCGGGGATGCGGGGTCGCCCAGAAGGTGCCGGAGACCTGTCCGACCGAGACCGGGACGAACTCGTCGAACCCGAGGTCCGACGCCAGTCGCCGCGACAGCCGGACGTCCAGGTCCGTACCCGGGAGCGGCGAGAGCCCCCACCATGCAAGCAGGGCCCCGGCAACCTCCCGGAGAACGGTCTGTGCGGCGACGGGGTATCCGGGCATTCCCAGGACCGGTTTGCCGTCGACGTTCGCAAGCAGCACCGGTTTCCCCGGCCGGACCGCGATGCCGTGAAAGACGATCTCCCCGAGCGCCTCGACGACGTCCCGGGAGAAGTCCCGGGTGCCGGCCGAAGAACCCGCCGAGAGGATGACGAGGTCGTTTTCGCCGATCGCCTCTTCCACCGCCTCCCGGATTCGGTCCGGGTCGTCGGGAACGATCCCGTAACGGCGGCAGGTCGCTCCCATCCGGGTGAGGTAGGCCTCCGCCATGAGGGTGTTCGTCTCGATCGTCTGGCCGGGCGCGGGTGCTGCACCCAGAGGGACGAGGTCGCTCCCCGTCGGGACGATACCGACCCGGACCGACCTCACGCACACCCGGGATATGCCGTAGGTCGCGAGCGCGCCGATATCGAACGGCCGGACCCGATGGCCTTTCGGCAGGACCAGTTCGCCGGCCCGGATATCCTCGCCTGCATGCCGGACGTTCTGGCCGGGCGCGGCGGACTTCCGAACCCGGGGTATGCCGCCCTCGTCCCAGGTATCCTCGATCATGACGACGGCATCAAACGAAGGCGGGATCACGTCGCCGGTGTTGACCCGGACGCATTCCGTAAGGGGCAGCGGCCGCTGGTCCTGTGCTCCCCGGGTATCCCTGCTCTTCACTGCGTAGCCGTCGAACTTTGCTATATCGGCACCAGGGACGGAATACGTCGCATAAACGGGTTCGGCCGTCACCCGGTCGACCGCCAGGTGCAACGGCACGGTCTCAGCGTGGTTCGGGGCGGGAAACGCCCGCCGCATAGCCGCGAGCGCATCAGGAAGCGGGGTAAGATTCAGGTACCGGCGTGGCATACTCTTAACTCCTCGATGTATAACAATCAACTTTCATCGAAACGCGCCGGAGAGCGGACCCTGCAGGCAGGGATTGCATCGACGCTCTCCGGCACGGCACTGAGGCAGAACGTCGCCTCTTTTCCGGGACCGGCAACGACATAGCGGGTATTTCCCGAACACCGCAGCCACCGTGGCTCATCTTCCGCATCTTCTCCGTTCTATCGCGGCCCGCTGCGGAGAAGACATAGTCCCATCCGGCCTGATAGGGCTTGATGCCGAGACCGGCGCTCCATTGACCAGGTCCAGTTCGTAAGCATAAACTGCCCCTCCTCCGGGAGGCCGGGCAGCCGGACAATCGAGACCGAAAGAGGATTTGGCCGGGCCGGAGATCGGAGGGCCGCCGCCTTCAGGACTCCCCGGCCCGTCTCGTGCATCCAGCAGACGAAGATCGGGTGCGAATTCTTCTCAATGCCGGAGAGGGGCGCCCCGCGTCGGGAAAGACCCCGATCTCGGCATCGACGCCCTGGACCGACATATCGCTCCGGGAGAGAATGCCAGAGTGCACGAACCCGATAAGGATGAACTCCATGCGGTGCCTTTTCGCGTCGATGTGATTTACGCCTTCTCCGGAGGGCGAGCACGTCAATACGCCGTCTTCTCGTAGTAGGACTGAGACCGGCAGTCGGCACAGACCCCGTCGACGAGCAGGTTGTCGGGGACCAGCTCGCCGCATATGGAACAGATGGCAGACCTCCAGGGCCACTTCTGGGGCACTTTCACCCGCACCCGTTCATACGAGAGGAACGCGCGTCCTGCGTCGATGATCTCGTCGATCAGTGCGACGCCGCGGGTTCTCGGATCGAAGAGCGGGTCCTTCGTGTACCAGAGGGTGAACGTCGGATACTCCTCGATCTTCTCGCCGTCGACAAAAACCCGGATCCCGTTCACGTACGGGGCTTCGGCCGGTCCGTTCACGGTGAGGGCGAACTTTCCGATCGGGATCACCCGGAGCCGGTGGTTGCCGGTCGTACAGTGGGCGATCACCTGCAGGGGGTCGGGCAGGCACTTCGCGGTCTCACAGACGGCGTAGATCTTCTCATGAGCGGGAGGGGCCAGAAGTTCCAGGGCGTAGTCCACCATGAAGACGCCGACGAGGAGCCCGGGGGCCGGGTAGGTATGAAAGTCGACGCATCGCCGAAAGTGCTCTATCAACTCCGGCGAGGAGCCTTTTGACTCGAGTCTCGCCTTGATGTCGTCCCAGGTGTGGTTCAGTCTCGGTTGCACGGAGGAGTATATGGTTAAAGATATTTTTAAATATTGTGGCTCAATTAACCACATCTAGTTAACTTCTGACGACAGGATTCCAGAGCGGGGAAATAAAAACCGTTAAAATCAACGACAAAACGATATTCTTCACCAGATAGGCATATGCGCCGATTGCGGTTTCCGGCATATCAATTATATACCGTCGGATATCCCGAAATATTAAATGAGTAAGTTTAAATTTATATACCGCTGAGTAGAGTAAAACTAATGTTTGCATGTCCATCCTTTCCGGGCATGCCCAAAAAAATCGACGTTGAATGCAACAATCTGGAGAATGTGAATGGCTGAAACCAATGAAAAACTGCGCTACGTTCCCACGACCTGCCCGTACTGCGGTGTCGGGTGCGGGCTCAACCTCGTGGTGAACGACGGCAGACTCGTAGGGGTGGAACCCCTGAAGAGGAGCCCGATTAACGAAGGAAAACTCTGTCCCAAGGGAATGACCTGCTGGGAGTTCGTGCAGAGCCCCGACCGGCTGACGAAACCGCTCATCAAGAAGAACGGTAAGTTCGAGGAGGCGTCCTGGGATGAGGCGCTCGGTCTCGTCGCCTCCAAGTTCAAGGAGATCAGCGACAAGTACGGGCCGAAGTCCCTCGGTTTCCAGGTCTCGTGCCGGACCCCGAACGAGGAGTGCTACATCCTGCAGAAGCTCGCGCGGGTGGCCTTCAAGACCAACAACATCGATAACTGCGCGCGTATCTGCCACGGACCCTCCGTTGCGGGGCTCTCGCTCTCGTTCGGCTCCGGTGCCGCGACGAACCCCTTTGAGGACGTCCTCAATTCCGACGTCATCTTCATGATCGGCGCAAATACCATCGAGGCCCACCCGCTCGCCGGCCGCCGGATAGTCCAGGCAAAGAAGGCGGGCAAGACGATCATCGTCTGCGACCCGCGCTACACCCCCACGGCACGTCTCGCCGACTATTACGTCCGGTACAACCCCTCGACGAACATTGCCCTGATCAACTCGATCATGTACTGGATCATCCAGCAGAACCTCCAGGACACGGAGTTCATCGAGAAGCGGACGACCGGGTATGAGGACCTGAAGAAGGCCGTGGAGAACTACGCCGACGTCGAGTCGATCACCGGCGTCCCCACCGAGAAGGTCAAGGAGATCGCGCGGATCTATGCAAGTGCGAATAACGCGGTGATCATCTACTGCCTCGGCATCACGGAACTCTCGACCGGCACGGACAACGTCCGGTCGCTCGGGAACCTCGCGATGCTCACCGGCAACGTGGGTAGACCCGGGACCGGCGTCAACCCGCTCCGGGGCCAGAACAACGTCCAGGGCGCCTGCGACATGGGTGCCTACCCGAACGTCTTCTCCGGCTACCAGAAGTGCGAAGACGACGCCGTCCGGAAGCGGATGGAGGAACTCTGGGGCGTCACCGGGCTCGCAAAAGAATACGGCGTGACCCTGACGGAACAGATCACCCAGTGCGGCGACCCGATTCGCGCGATGTACATCTTCGCGCTGAACCCGGTCGTCTCCTACCCCGACTCGAATCACGTGATGCGGTCGCTTGAGAAGCTGGACTTCCTCGTCGTGCAGGACCTCTTCATGACCGAGACGGCGCAGTACGCCGACGTTATCCTGCCCGGCGTATCCTTCGCCGAGAAGGACGGGACGTTCACCAACGCCGAGCGGCGCGTCAACCGTATCCGCACGGCGGTGGAACCGCCGGGCGATGCGAGACCCGACTGGCAGATCTTCGTCGATCTCGCCCACCAGCTCGGGCTCCACGGCTTTGACTTCAACTCGCCCGAAGAGATCTGGGACGACATGCGGCGGGTCACTCCGTCGATGGCCGGCATCAGTTACGCGAGGATGGAGAAGCCGGAGTCCGTACACTGGCCCTGCCCGACCCTGGAGCACCCGGGAACCCCCATCCTGCACCGCGAGAGGTTCTCGTCGGCCGACGGTCTCGGGCACTTCTTCGGTATCGAGTACCGGCCGCCCGCGGAGGTCGCCGACGCCGAGTATCCGTTCACCCTGATGACCGGGCGCCTGCTCTTCCACTACCACACCCGGACGCAGACCGGCCGCGCGAAGATCCTCGACCACGAGGTGCCGGAAGGCTACGTGCAGATCAACAACGAGGATGCGACACGGCTGAACATCCGGAACGGGGAGAAGATCAAACTCAGCAGCAGGCGCGGCGAGGTGGAGACCACCGCAAGAGTGACCGACGAAGTCGGACCCGGCGTGCTGATGATGACGATGCACTTCGGGAATGCGGCTGCGAACATGCTGACGAACACCGCTCTCGACCCGCTCTCCAAGATGCCGGAGTTGAAGCACTGTGCTGTGAAGGTCGAGAAGATCACGGGGGTGCAGTGAGATGGTAGCCAAAGGAGATATGGTATACGCCTGGACGACGAATCCGGATATTGCCAAGGCCGCGGAGTGCGGCGGCGCGGTGACCGGGCTTCTCAAGTATGCCCTGGAGAACAAGATCGTCGACGCCGTCCTGGCGGTGAAGAAGGGTGCGGACCTCTACGACGCGGTCCCGACGCTCATCACCGACCCGGCCGAGATTGGACAGACGGCGGGCTCCCTCCACTGCGGGACGCTCCTGCTTCCGAAACTGGTCAAGAAGTACCTCGACGGAGCCGAAGACATGCGGATCGCCGTCCCGGTGAAGGGCTGCGACGCGATGGGCTTCTACGAGCTTGCGAAGCGCAACCAGGTGAACCTGGACAACGTCCTGATGATCGGCGTCAACTGCGGCGGGACCGTGAGCCCGGTCCTCGCCCGGAAGATGATCCGCGAGAAGTACGGGGTCGACCCCGACTCGGTCGTCAAAGAGGAGATCGACAAAGGCCAGTTCATCATCCAGACAGCAGACGGTCAGCACAAGGGCATCTCGATGGACGAACTCGAAGATGAGGGGTTCGGCCGCCGCGGCAACTGCCGCCGGTGCAAGATGAAGATCCCGCGTCAGGCGGACCTCGCCTGCGGTAACTGGGGCGTCATCGGCGAGAAGGCAGGCAAGGCCACCTTCGTCGAGGTCTGCTCCGAGAAGGGCGCGAACCTCCTCGACGACGCCGTGAAAGCCGGGGCCGTCGCTACCGAGCCCGCGAACCCGAAGGGCATCGAGATCCGCGGCAAGGTCGAGAGCGCGATGCTGAAACTCGGCGACAAGTGGCGCGCCCGCTACTTCGAGAGCCTCGGTGAGGGGAAGGAGCGCCTCCAGAAGATCATGGAGGACTCGTCCCGGTGCACCAAGTGCTACGCCTGCATCGAGAGCTGCCCGATCTGCTACTGTGTCGAGTGCAGCACGAAGAAGCCCTACCTGGTGCCGCCGGGCGTGCTCCCCGTGCCGTTCATGTTCCACCTGATCCGCTACGCCCACGTGGCGGACTCCTGTGTCAACTGCGGCCAGTGCGAGGAGAACTGCCCGATGGAGATCGCGAACTCGCTCTACATGCACGCCCTGCAGACGGACATGGAGAAGATGTTCGGGCACACCCCGGGTGTGGATATGGATCTCCCGGTCCTCGCGATCGTTGAAGAGAAGGCTGAACGGGAGCGGCTCTTCGCGACCGGCAGCGACCAGATCTTCAACGTGTTTAAGTAAGATCCTCTCTCCGGAGGGGATACGAGGTGTGCAGACGACGGGCGGAGCGCCCGTCGCCTGAGCACCGCAGGTGCGAGTGACTACAGAGGATACGTTGCACCCGGCCGGATCGGCGGGTGTGCGGACGACCGCCGAACAACCATCTTGAGTTCCAGAAAAACCTCGATGCGCCCGTGCCGGGGCGCAAGGGATGCCGGAGAAGCGGGATAAAACCTCGGAAATTTTCTCCCGCCCTCTCCGGCTTATTTTTCTGGCAGCGCCGGAGTTGGCCTGCCGCCTGTTTTTCCGTATCCGATCCGGACACCGTTTCGCTTGCTGCTGCCCAGACGGTTGATGATTATACCCCCGGCCTCCTTGCAGACTCCAGGAGGACGACGCCCCGTATGGTCGCACCGTTGCACCGGAATTTCGGGACAGGTGCAAACGAAGAAGTATGGCGGGCGGGGCAGGGTGACCCCCCTGTACGGGCCTGCGGTTGTACCTGGGATATGCGGGGACTTCCCCTCCCCCTCCCTAATACCAGACTGATGAATACCTTCGGAGAAGAGCGTCGTCCAAAGCATTTCAGCCCCGATCTCCGGGCCTTCCGGCCCGCTGCCTGAGTTTTGACCGGAATCCCTGTGGGATAACCTTATGGTATCACAGCCCGATCAGGCATATGTGGTGACAGATTATGCCGAAGTGCTACAGTTGCGGTGCAGAGATCAACCCAAAAAAGACGCGGTGCCCCAAATGCGGAGCAAAGGTTGAGGCCGGGAGCGGAAAACCCCAGGAAGCTGGAGTTGCCAGGGGGCGACGGTAAAAAACCTCGAAGATTCCCTTACTGAACTTCTTTTATCCGTTCCTGCTCTTTTTCCGCCTGGCAGCGCGGTGAAGTGCGCCACCAGTAATAGACCTCGTAGACCAGCAACGCCAGCAGCACCGCGCAGGCGCCGAAGAAGAAGCCCATCACCAGGTCATGGACCGGCGGCGCCCCAGAGGCATCGGCCAGGGGTGCCCTGAACGCAGTGATCTCCTCCCCCCCGCCCCCGGCAAGCCTCGGTTCGGGCGGCATACCCTCGAGGGCGGGCAGCACCGCGGGGAGAATCGCCCAGAGCCCGAGGCTTGCGAGGACGACGACGCCGAACAGCGTTGCGTACTTCTTCAGCACCGACCGGAGGTCGCTTACCGGCGGCGCGATGATGAGAACCTGGTTTGCCAGGCCGTAGACCTTCACCTCGCGCCCTTTCTCGCTCCAGCGTGTCTCCATAACCTCAAGAAGCCCGGCGTTCAGGAGGTTCTCGATATGGTAGGAAGCGGTGGTGATCGGGATCGCCATCGCCCTGGCAACCTCCGACGACGTCAGCGGACCGCCACCGAAGGCCTGGATGACCGCGTTCGCCGTCTGGCTAGCCATTGCCCGGGCGATCTTCTGTGCCCGCTCATCGCCCGGCTGGATAACTACAACATCATCAACCATGGAGTGCTTCAACGATCTCTCTGCGCCCGCGTTCGAGCGCCTCTTCGAGCCGGGAGACGTCCGATCCCGCGCCCTGCGCAAGGGTCGACTTGCCGCCGCCCTTTCCGCCGAGGACGCTGCAGACCTCCCGCACGATGTCGGCAGCGTTCACCGACGGTGCCCCCGACGCCGCCACTACCTTCACGTTCCCGTCTCCCGATGCGAAGAGCGCCACACCGCCCTCACCGGAGACGGTCATGGCGAGCGCGACGAGTTCCTTCTGGGCCGCATCCACCTGCCTGACGACGACCCTGACCCCGCCCACCACCTCGCCCCCGAGGTGCTGCATCTGGAGATCCACCACGTTCTTCTGGAGACGCTCGATCTCCTTCTTCTGCTCCTTCCATTCCCCGAAGAAGCGCGCTACCGCCGCCGGCAGGTTCTCGGGCTGGACGCTCACCACATCAGCGGATGCCTGGAGGAGTTCCTCCATGCGCTGTATGGCCTGCACGGCAGCGATACCGGCCGCAAAGACCAGCCGCTCAACGCCGTCCTGGATATGCTCGACGCCGATGACCCGGATCGGCCCGATCTCGCCGGTTGTCCGGACGTGCGTTCCCGCACATGCCTGCACATCGCTCCCCACCTGCACCGTCCTGATATCCCGGCCCGGCGGGACGCCGCCCTGGTAGAGGCCGAACCCGTACTTCTGCTCGGCCTTTGTCCGCTCCTCGATATGGATATAGACCGGGGTATCGGCCATGACCATACGGTTTGCCTCGACCTCGATCTTCTGGAGTTCTTCAGGCGTAATATGCTTGTAGTGCCGGATATCCAGGCGGGAAGTCTCGCTCCCCTTCTGGGCGCCTGCCTGGTGTACATGGACGCCAAGCACCATCTTTGCGGCGTGCAGGAGAACGTGGGTCGCCGTATGGTGGCGCATCAGCGACCACCGGCGTTCCTCGTCCACCATGCCCTTCACTCGGTCGCCGCGCATGAGGGGGCCTCCCGTGACCCGGTGGAGGATCACCTCCCCGAGTTTCGTCGCCTCCTCCACCCGCACCATGCTCTCGGATGTCACCAGGGTGCCGGTATCCGACGGCTGGCCGCCTCCCTCGGGGTAGAAGAGGGTCTGGTCCAGGACCACCATCCCGTCGAAGTAGTCCAGCACCATCGCCTCGAACTCGACCTCATTCGGCAGTTCGTAGTAGAGTTTCTTCGTCGGGGGCAGGGATTTCGCCCGCTCGCGGTAGGCGGCAAGCGGATCCTCCCCTTTCGCCTCCTTCTGCGACTCCGAGTGGCTGTCGGCGATGAGCGAGTAGAAGTTATCGGGGATATCCACAACAGCGCCCTCGGCGGCAGCGACATCCTTCACCATCTCGGGCGGGATACCGTGCGAGTCGTAGAGGGTGATCACCTCCGCGAGGGGAAGGGGTGCGCTCTTCGCCTTGTAGTTCCGGGCGATCTTCTGGACGATCCGGGTCCCGCGCTCGAGGGTGCTAGCATACCTCGCCTCCTCGTTCTCCACGATCTCCCTGACCACATCGACGTCCTGCCCGAAGTTCGCAGTTCCTACGACCTGCATCTGTGCCTCGATCAGGTCGCCCAGGTCCTCGTCCATCGAGAGGTCGTTCATCATCCGGAGTGTCCGGCGAAGCACAAGCCGGGCGAGATACCCTTCACGGACGTTCGAGGGGACGATGCAGTCGCCGAGCATGTAGGCAAGGCAGCGGGTGTGGTCGGCGATGGAGTAGACCTTCTCGATCGGGACGACGATCTGCTCCAATCTCTGCACCGGCACGTCGATCGCCTCGGCGACCTTCATCCGGAGGTTATGGAGGTTCGTCCCGGAGATATCCATCACTCCGGCGAACCGTGCACTGAGCCCCATGATCTTCGTGAACTCCGGGTTGTCGAGGAGGTTCTCGAGGTGGGCCGAACGCATCAGACGGCTCACCATCTTCGGGAAGACAGCATCGTATATCGTCGGCGAACCCTTCGAGGCCCAGACGAACCGTTCGAGGCCGTAGCCGGTATCCACGATATTCAGCCGCATCGGGTAGTAGGTCTCCCCGTTCACCGCGACGGGCGGCTGATCGGTCTTCTGCCGCCCGAGGTTCATGAAGACCAGTGTCGCGACCTCAAGGCCCCCAATGAGCACCTCGACGGACGCTCCGGCGTTCCCGCCGCCGAACCAGGGGTGCTCCTTATAACTGACACGGTCAAGGTCGCCCCCGATGGACGCGATGAACTCGTCGCAGAGGGCCACCGTCTCGTCCTTCCAGTAGATCTGCTCCTCCGGTGTGTTGAAGGCATGGTGAGCCATCATCTCAAAGAGCGTCAGGTGGCGCCCCGACCTGCCGACGGAGTCGAGGTCGTTTAAGCGGATGCAGGGCTGGGAGATGGTGAGCGGGTTTGCCGGCGGGGGGACGACCCCGCTCGTGACGAACGGCTGGAAGTCGGCTATGGACGCGATGGTGAGGTAGATGTCGTCTCTCCACCGGGCGGCTACGGGGTAGCGTTCAAGGCGCGTATGACCGTGCCGCTCGAAAAACGAGAGGAATGCCTCCCGCATCTCATCAACGGTGTGGGGTTTAAAGACCGGGTTGCCGATGAAGTTATACGTCACACACGGAGCGTCACCGCAGAACTCCTGTTCGGGGTCCCGGGTCCAGAACGCCGCTCCGCAACTCTTGCAGACCTTCCGCTCAAATCCTTGAGATCGGAAATAATCGAGCGTATATTCTTCTTCGAGCATTGAAAATCACGCAGTATAATCAGGTATGACTGGAACTAATATAGTTGTTTGTGCGGACCGTTTAAAGTTTCCATGTGTCCTGGTACCAGAGATCGTAGGATTCGTATAATCCTGTTCGTTCTGCGATGCGTACCGCAAGAATGTGCCAGCATTCGCGTCCCCGGAAGAGGAAGTCGCTGCAGGTGCAGAAGTCGCCTTCAACGATGTACTCGTCGCTGTGCCCCACCACAATGAAGAAATCCAGGTAACGCTTCACCTGCTGTTCATCGACGGCTGCAAGTGCCTTTCTTCCCCGGTCTTTGTAGGCATGCTCGATGCAGGTGCGAAACTCCGGCGTCAGCGCTCTCTTCTGCTCGATCTTCTGCCAGATGCCGCTCATGGAACTACCACTACGTGTGGCGGATCAGGAATATAATGCCACCCCATGCGGGAGGAGAGCGCCTCCATGGCCGGGGCCTCGAGCGCGTAGTGGGTGGCCTCGAGGCAGGGTATGGGTGATGCACGGGCCACGCTGTGTTTCAGTTCCGCCGAGAGGAAGGCGTCCGCCCCAAGATCGACGGCCTCCCGGATCAGGTCGGGGTCAAACCCGCTCCCCCCCACGACTGCGAGACGCTGGATCGTCCCGATCTCCCCGTAGACCCGTATTCCCCCGCCGGGGAGGCGGCGGGCGATCTCCTCTGCGTCGAGGGAGCAGTCGCCGACGAGGCCGGCGGTCATCCGCTCAGTCGCGGAAAGGCCGAGCCTTGCGGCCAGAGTGTCGTTGACGCCGCCCTCGGCATGGTCGAAGTTCGTGTGCATTACATAGAGGTTCATGCCGGCGGAGAGGAGTGTCCGGAGCAGGTGCGACGTTGCGCCCCTGACGGTCGTGACCGGGTTCCAGAGGGGCGTGTGGTGGACGACCAGCATATCCGCGCCGGCAAGAGTTGCGGCCTCAGCCACCCGCTGCGTGGCGTCGAGCGCACAGCAGACGGTCCCGATATCGCCCTTCCCCTCGACGATAAGGCCGATCCTCCCGACGTCGTAGTCTTCGGCCAGTTCGGGCGGAGCAACCCGCTCCATCACGGTGATGAACCTACGGATATCCATGCAGTATCCCATGTGGAACTCCCGAGATAAAAAGGGTGAACGCGTGGGTAGTGCCCTACGAAACAACTGATACTCAACTTTGTTGAGATCTCATCTGGGTGTTCCCGCTTGATTGCAATCCGGGGCACGGCTTTCCCTTGGGTATCGCCATAACTGCCCCCCGCCCCCATGGCGATAGCCACCACGGTCCACGGCATGAGGACATGCTTGAGAGGAAAAAGGTCGAACTTCAGGCCAGGTCCGGCACCAATCTCGTCAGGGAAGAATGACAGCCAGAATAGGGCTTCACCAGAGCCCGATAATGGAAATCTTCTCCCCAGGTTATTGTTTGTCATGAACGCGGGTTGGTGCGCAACGTAATCCGGTCGGATCCTCTGAGATCAATTATCAGGTATATGCTGGAGCACTACCGACGCGTGCATCGGTTCTCGGTCCCTCAACAGAAGAGAGAAGCGGTCGGGTTTCGCACAATTCGGAAGGCCGGAGGCCAGGTGGGGTGGGTGGGACGGAGCGTAGCGCCTTATGCGGGGAGGGGCAGGCCCTCTCCCCCCGTGGCGATATCAACCACGGTCCAGTGCACGGGGAGATCCCAGAAAAATCCGGATCCGGCACCCGCCTCATCGGGGGCGGGGCCGAACACCAGGCTGAGTCCGGGAGAGCCCCGAATGGGGTGACGCTCTCCCCCTCCGGGACGGGCCCGGAGGTGCGCGGCCCCGGGCGGCGCGGGCATCCGGGTTCCGGGATGGTTTACTCTTTTTGCCGGAGGAAAAGCGGCAATTTCGCTCGAGGTCCGCGGAGATTGTGCGTAACGTATAGAAATAATTATCCCTGAAGAAATGAACACTCGTTCATCGCCTATCGGAGAACCGATTATGCTGAAAACTCTTATTATCGGAATGACACTTCTCGTCCTCTGCGCAGGCATACCTGCCGTGGCCGCAGATATTGGAGGAGATCAGGGATGGTATCGCGTCCACTGCAACATCGACGGTGCCGACGTCTATTTTGACGGAACCTACATGGGCACCACGTACAATGGAATACTCGATGTCCCGGTCTACACCACCGGCACGCCCTACAGCACCGTCAGGGTCGAACGGAGCGGTTACCAGACATACACGGGAAAACTGCCCGGAGAACCTGTGAAGGGTGATATCGCGGACGTTTACGTGACACTGCAGCCGGTCGAGACCGTCGGTTCGATCTACGTCACGTCGAACCCCTCGGGTGCGGCAATCTACCTGAACGGAAACTACCGGGGAGTGGCGCCGCTCACGATCAAGGACCTCGTCCCCGGCACCTACACCCTCGAGGCCGACCGCTCGGGCTACTACTCCGACCGGACCACCGTCACGGTCAAGGCCGGAAAGCAGTCCGATGCCCAGTTCACCCTGACGCCTATCCAGCAGTACGGGTCGGTCAGCATCAACTCGAACCCCTCCGGTGCATTCGTCTACATGGACGGGGTCTACAAGGGTCGGACGCCCCTGACGCTTTCAAGCGTCTCGGCAAAGTCCCACAACATCGAGCTCGACCTCAACGGCTATTACGACTGGAAGACGACCGTATCCGTGACCTCCGGCGTGACCCGTTACGTCAACGCCCAGATGGCAGCCGTTCCCCCCGCGACCACAGGGGCTATCGACGTCGTCTCATCCCCGGCAGGCGCGAACGTCTACCTTGACGGCAATCTTCAGGGGCAGACCCTCTCGGGAGGAGTGTTTACGGTCTCGAACGTCGGGGTCGGCACCCATACCGTGAAGGTCGGCCTTGGCGGGTACCAGGACTACACGACGTCGGTCGACGTAAGGGGAGCAACGACAAGTTATGTCAGCGCGGCCCTCCAGCCCGCCCCGGTAGGCGCAACAGGCTCTATTGCGGTCGCCTCCTCTCCCTCCGGCGCCGAGATCTACATCGACAACGCCTATAAAGGCATAACCCCGCTGACCGTTGACGGCGTCGCCGCCGGCACCCATGCGGTCAGGGTGGCGCTCGCCGGGTACAGTGACTGGTCGACCAGCCTCCAGGTCGGCGCCGGGAGCACCGCCTCGGCCTCGGCCTCGCTCTCGGCCACGCCGACCCCGACAGCGGCGAAGGCGGGCATGGCACCCTTCGCCGTTGTAGGGGCGCTCGCCGTCCTCGGGTTCGCCGCTGCTCTGCGGAAGCGGGACTGAACGGTCCCGGATCCCGTCTCTTTTTTGGCACAAAGCGGGGGAGGCGCCAGGTGCGCATCTCCTGGAGGTTATTCCGGATCGACCGTACCGGGATGCCCCTATGCTCGGGCTCCATATTACCTAAAGTAATAATCAACACCTATAAATATTCCAAAAATGAATATACGTTCATGGAAAAGTCCCTCAACCTCATCAACGCCCGGATACGCGACGGTACTGCACGAGTTGTTACCGCCGATGAGATGCCGGGCATTGTCGACGAGTTAGGAGAGGAAGGGGCACTGGAGGAGGTCGACGTCGTCACGACCGGGACGTTTGGGGCAATGTGCTCCTCCGGTGCGTTCTTCAACTTCGGGCACGCCGACCCCCCCATCAGGATGGAACACGTCTGGCTCAATGACGTGGAAGCATACGCAGGGATAGCAGCGGTCGACGCCTACCTCGGCGCAACCCAGGAAGCCGACGCTAAGGACCGTGTCTACGGGGGCGCCCACGTCCTCGAAGAGCTCGTCGCAGGGGGCACCGTCGAATTGCGGGCGACCTCCCATGGGACCGACTGCTATCCGCGCCGGAGCATCACCACGGAACTGCTGCTTGAGGACATGAACCAGGCAATCATGGTGAACCCCCGGAACTCCTACCAGCGCTACAACGCGGCGACGAACACCACCGACCGGACGCTCTACACCTACATGGGCAGCCTCCTCCCGCGGTGCGGCAACGTCTCCTACTCAGGCGCAGGAACCCTCTCGCCGCTCGCAAACGACCCCGGTTTCCGGGTCATCGGGGGCGGCGTCCCGATCTTCCTTGCCGGCGCGGAGGGTATGGTCGTCGGCGAGGGCACCCAGCACTCGGCAGGCGGCGGCTTTGGGACGCTGATGGTGACCGGGGACATGAAGCAGATGCGGCAGGAATTCCTGCGCGCGGCGGTGATGAACGGCTACGGCGTGACACTGTATATCGGCGTCGGGGTTCCTATACCGGTGCTCGATACCGGGATCGTCCGGAGCACCGCGGTGCGGGACGAGGATATCCTGACCGAGATCATCGATTACGGCACCCCCCGGCGGGACCGGCCCTCGATGGCGACGGTCAGTTACGCCGACCTCAGGAGTGGATCCGTCGAGATCGGCGGGGAGACGGTCCGGACGTCGTCGCTCTCGAGTTACCGGCGGGCACGGGCGGTGGCGCTCGAACTCAAGGACCGGGTAGAGCGGGGGAAGATGGAGCTTGCGCTCCCCACCCGGCGGCTTGACCCGACAAAGCGTGCAAAGCCCATGCGGGAGACGGCCGTCACCCCCCGCGTCCGCGATATCATGAACCGGCAGGTGATCAGCATCACCGAGGACGAGGAGATCCGTGTGGCGGCAAAGCGGCTCCTCAAGGACGAGACGAACCACCTCCCGGTCCTGGACGGCAACGGCACGCTCGTAGGGATCATCACCACCTACGATGTCTCAAAGGCGGTGGTGACCGACGGGAGGCTGCGGCAGGTGAAAGACATCATGACCCGGAAGGTGATCAAGACGACCCCCGACGAGCCGGTGGATATCGCCGCCCAGAAATTGGAACGCAACAACATCAGCGCGCTCCCGGTGGTGGACACGACGAACCGGGTGGTCGGCATCCTCTCGGCGATCGATCTCGGTAAACTCTTCGGCGGGAGGCGGCGGCGATGAAACTCTTCCTGGCATTCACCCGGAGGGGGCAGCACGACCCGGGAAGGGAGCCGGTGATCGCCCGGGTGGTGAAGGAGACCGGCGTCCTCATCAACGTGGAGAAGGCCAACATCGACTCGATGGCCGGCGAGGTGCTGATCGACGTCCCCGATAAGGACGCGGACCTGGTCCGGCGACACCTCGAGGAGATGGGGGTCGCGGTCAGTGTGATGGAGAATGCCATCGCTCTCGATGAGACGGAGTGCATCGACTGCGGGGCCTGCATCAGTGTCTGCCCCCAGGGTGTCTTCTCCTTCGACGAAGAGTGGCGTCTCCGGGTAAACTCTGAGCGGTGCGTCCTCTGCGGCAAATGCATCCGGGCATGCCCTCATTCGGCTCTCTCGCAACAGGGATGATCCGGGAGCACTTCGAGTTCCGGCAGACGATCGCCACGATCCTTGCCGACGACCCCCGGCATATTGCTGCAGCCAGATCCGGCATGATGGCCGCCCGGCAGGAGGTCGAGCGGCAGATCGCTCTTGACCCCTATTTTTCTGCGACACTTGAGCCGTATACCCCGGAGAACCCGGGCAGGGCTGTCGGTCGCATGGCACGGGCTGCTGGAGAGGCCGGTGTCGGGCCCATGGCGGCGGTGGCGGGCGCCATAGCCTGGGCAGGGGTGGAGGCGATGGTTGAGGCCGGCGCGCCGTTCGGCCTCGTCGATAACGGGGGGGATATTGCTCTTGTGAGCGACCGTGAGGTGAAGATAGGCGTCTTCGCGGGAGGGTCCTCCCTGAGTGGCCGTATAGCGTTTTTGCTCCCGCCAGAAGAAGAGATCCTCGGTATATGCACCTCATCGGCGACGGTGGGTCCGTCCATCAGCTTCGGCATCGCCGACGCCGTGACGGTCTTCTCCCCCGACGTCGCTGCCGCGGACGCCTGGGCGACGGCGATCTGCAACCGGATCACGGCAGACGATACGTCCGTCCTCGACGCCCTCCCCGGGACCGGCATCCAGGGTGTGCTTGCGATCGTCGGGGACGTGGCGATCCGCTGGGGAGACCTCCCGCGGATCGTCCAGGCGAAGGTCGACGAACGGCTGATCACCGCCGGAAGATCGCCTGTCTAGTGCATCGATTCTCAATATGTAGTACAACCGGAGAGCACCATCGGATCTCGCACACCTGCTTCAGGAAGTCATACTCCGGGGTACGCCCTGGCACGGCTTCCTCCCGGCTATCGCCATGACTGCCCCCGCCCTGGGGGCGGGGGAGGAGGCCGGAGGCCGGGCGGGGTGGGGTTTACCGGCATACCTGGAGAGTGGAGACAGGGGAGGGGGCAGGCCCCCTCCCCGTCAGCCTCTCCCCCCATGGCGATAGCCACCACGGTCCACCGCAGGGGAAGAGCCCGGGGAAGATCCGGATCCGGCACCAGCCCCATCGGGAGGGGAGACGAGTACTAAATAAGTCCGATAATTTGGAATCGTTGCACTAGAGGGACTCGTCCAGGTACCTGACCATATCCCCGTATGCCTGCTCTCCTTCGAACCGTGCGAGCGTATTCTCCCCGTCGGTGATGAGGAGGACAGGCTCCCCGTCTTCCAGAGAGAAGATCACATCGTATATATCGACCTCATCGATGACAATCCCCCGAGCGAGGTCGGATGCCGCATGGAGTTGCAGTCGTTCCCTCGCCAGCTCATCCGGCGCCTCCCGGAAGCAGTAGTAGAAGACCTGATAGGCGTTGAGGAGGTCGGAGGAGAGCAGCGCTCTCCGGGTCTCTCCGTCAACCGTATCGAGCTTCTCTGCGAGAAGTTCGTCGTCATCGTCGCTCGCCTCAAAGAGACTCTCGGCAAGGTCTGCCAGTTCCGCATAATCGACCATACTCAGTTCCCACCATATCTTCTGCCGCTCCGCACCCCTCCGGTCTGCCGGGGAACCGCCCGAACGGCGGCCCGCAGAGCCGGAACGGTGCAGGCGGCGCATGAATAACTATATCGGTCTGTCCGGAAAAAAGAATAGGTGTGCGTGAGGAAGATCTGGACTGGGTCGTATACCATCGGATTCCCGAAACCGGCGGTATTACGGCCGAAGACCTGGTAGCAACCACCGGTTTTGAATCTGGTGCTGTCGCGGCGTCGCTTGAGCGCCTCGAGCGGTATCTTCTGGTCCGGCGGTCCGGGGAGATGGTGCACCTTCTCTCTCTACAGGAGTCGCTGATCGGGTGCCAGTGCCGGTGTGCGAAGGATAATATGCCGTTCGTCATCGAGAACGGCATTATCAGGGCGAAGAGGAGCGAGGAGTGAGTGGTATGCCCACCGTAGCAGTGCTCCGAATAGGCCACCGGCCCGAACGCGACCAGCGGGTGACGACCCATGTCGGGCTCGCGGCGCGGGCGCTCGGGGCCCAGGGGATGTATCTCGCCGCAGACGACCCCGGCGTGATCGCGAGCATCGAGGATGTGGCATCCCGGTGGGGAGGAGACTTTTTTGCGGAGAACGATGTGAAGTGGCGGCGGTGCATCCAGGATTGGAAGGCCGGCGGCGGCAAGGTCGTCCACCTCACGATGTACGGGCTCCGGATGACCGACGTCATCGACGAGGTCCGGGACCAGAAGCGGGTGCTCGTCGTGGTGGGAGCGGAGAAGGTGCCGGGCGATATCTACGGCCTTGCCGACTACAACGTCTCGGTGACCACACAGCCCCACTCGGAGATCGCAAGCCTCGCCCTCTTCCTCGACCACCTCTTCGAGGGGAGGGAACTCAACCGGGAGTATCCGGATGCGAAGATCCGGATCGAGCCGACGAAGGTGGGGAAGAAGACGGTGGAGCAGTGAAGGGCCGGGTTCTGGTTGCCGGGTTTGCCACGCGGCACGTGGCGCAGTCGGCCCACCGGGCCGGCTACACGGTCTACGCCGTCGATCACTTCTGCGACCAGGACCTTGCCTGGTGCACAGAGGACTGTCTGACGTTCGGCGACCTCGCCGAACTCCCGGAGAAGATCGCCGAGCTCGCCGCCCGTCACCGGGTCGATGCGCTCGTCGTCGCCTCGGGCGCCGAGGCCGTCGGGACGACGATACCGCTCTGCGGTACGCCGCCCCACAAAGTGGAGCGGTTCCTCGACAAACTGGAGATCCAGCGGTTCTTCGAAGGTCTGGACGTGCCGGTCCCGTCGCTTGCCGGGGCCGGTCACTACCCGGTGATGGTCAAGCCGCGCCGGGGAGCAGGGGGATGGCGAAACGCCATCGCGCGGACGGAGGAGGAACTCCGCAGGTGGGAGGAGGCCTGGCCGGACGTGCCCTACGTCGCCCAGGCTCTCGTCGACGGGATTCCGTCAAGCGTCTCCTGCGTTGCGGACGGCCGGCACGCGCGGGCTATAGCCGTCAACCGGCAGATCCTGAGGGGGGAGGGGGGGAGCTCACACGGGTTTGCCGGGTCGGTCACTCCGTTCTCCCACCCGCTCGCCGGGGAGATGATCGCAGCGGCGGAGCGGATTGCCGCCGCGAGCGGATGCATGGGCTCGGTCGGGATCGACTTCATGGCGGGGGAGAAGCCATGGGCGATTGAGATCAATCCCCGGTTCCAGGCCACCCTGGATACGGTTGAGATGGCGACCGGAGAGAGCGTCTTTGGCATGCACATGGACGCCTGCCGCGGGGTGATTCCGACGGCGATGCCGACAGCTCGAAGGGTCGCGGTCCGGCGGATCCTCTTTGCGGAGCGGGATATGCGGCTTGACGTGGACCTCTCGGCGCTAGCACCCCGGATCGCGGACATTCCCTGGCCCGGCACCGAGTTCGAGGAGGGCCACGCCCTCGTAAGCGTCTACGGGTGCGCCGAGACCGAGGCGGCGGCGTGTGCGGACCTGGAGAGGAACGCCGAAACTGTCCGGAGACTGATCAAAGGCTGATCTTCGGAGCACGGTCGTATCTCTGCCGTGAGGGGCCGTCAGCCCCCCCATACGGGAAAGGGCATTAAGGATTGAGAGCACAGTATGGTGCACATCGATGCTGGACTATTATACAATAACTATTACGGGGGAGAATTGAGCATGGTATCTGTCACTGAACTGCTAAAAGACCCGGCGGTCAACGCCTATATCCTGCACATGATCGGCGAGCAGGGCATCGAACTTATCAGAAAGTTCCCTGAGGGAGAGGAGCACAGCGACGAGGAACTTGCCGAGGAGACCGGCGTCAACCTCAACACTGTCCGCCATACCCTCTACACACTCTATGAGAAGCGCCTCGCCGAGTACCGGCGGTTGAAGAATTCCGAGACCGGCTGGCTCACCTATCTCTGGCACCTCCGCCTGGACCGCGTCCACGAGGTGATCGAAGAGGAGATTCGGGATGTGCTCGACCATCTCGATGCGCGGCTCACCTACGAGGAGAAGAACGACTTCTATATGTGTAAGAACTGCGGCGTCATCTATACCTTCACGGATTCGGCGAACTGGAACTTCGAGTGCCCGAACTGTGAAACGATGCTCGAACACTTCGACAACGAACTCGTCGCCACCGCCCTCCGGCGGAGGGTCGACAAGATCAAGGAGAGCCTTGGGAGTGCGTGAGCCGGACTGCATCGATCTTCTCCGGCGCGCCGGGTGCTCCGAAGGGGTCATCGCACACTGCCGGGTGGTGCGTGATCTCGCGCTCACCTACGCCTCCGATCCTATGGTCGACCGCGACCTGGTTGAGGTCGGCGCCCTCCTCCACGATATCGGCCGGGGGGTGACGCACGACCTTCGCCACGCCCGGGTGGGCGGCGCGATCTGCCGCTCGCTCGGCCTCGATGAAGCGGTTGTCTCCATCGTCGAGCGGCACATCGGCGCCGGGCTGACGGCCGACGAGTGCTCGCTCCTTAACCTCGTGCCGCGCGACTGCATGCCCTGGACGCTCGAGGAGAAGATCGTCGCCCATGCCGACAACCTGGTAAAGGGAACTCGTATTATAACGATGGAGGAGCGGCTGCAGCACGCGATTGCTCTCCCGAGGAGGCAGAGGGAGCGGATCTGCCGGCTCGGACTTGATATGGAACTCTTCAGATAATCAATCGTTTTACCTGCGGAAGCGCACGCAGGTCTTCGTAGACCGACGCCGGGACCCGTGCCTCGTCCACGATCATAACGAGTTTCGGCTCCTCTGCAAGGTAGGGGTCAGTGACGAATATCTGGCGGATGGAGAGGTCGTGGTCGACGAGGACCTTGACCGCCGCGCCGACGATCCCCTTCTGCTGCGCGTCCTTTGGGTATAGCGTGATGACCGAGAGGCCGAGAGCCTCGGCGACCCGGGAGAGGTCGGGTGAGGCGCGCATGCGGATGAAGACCTCCCGCAGCTCTGGGTTTTCGAGGATGCGGCGGGCTGTGGCGTCTACGACTCTCCGGTCAGTCTCGATCGCCCTGCCTATGTGCGTGGCCGGGATCTCGATGCCGTTGCAGACGATGCGCCCCTCTTCGTTGATGCCGAACCCGTTCTCCAGCAGGAACCTGACTACCCTGGTCTGGGACGGTGAATCGGCGAACTCCCGTGAGATGTCAGCCCACATGCGGGAATGTTGGAACCGGGCGCATAAATACACACCGAAGGCGGTCCCGAAGCGCCGGAGCATGGGTATCTCCAGGAGGGCACGAGCCGGTGGGGGCTCCCAGCCTTGCATCCGCGAAAGCCCGGACCCCGCGGAGCAAGATATTTTATCTCGCGGGGTTGAAGGCGGCATGAGCGAGAAGACCCCGGCCAACAGGTGCGGGGATGGAAGCGGCGCGCCTTCTTCAGTGTCGATGTGCCCGGAGCCCGGGGATCACGCACCGGGGGAAAACACAGATTCGAGTGGATCAGGGAGCATAACTCTGAATGAATAATAAACGCATAGCGAATTTTTGTAATAAGGCGCTGTTTTAGCGCCAGTATAGAAAATCGAAGCGCCCCGGCCGGGATTTGAACCCGGGTCAAAAGCTCCGCAGGCTTCTAGGATATCCACTACCCTACCGGGACACGAAAATAAGTGTCTTACCCCTAATAACTACGTTGTCCTGGTTAAAAAGGATTGCTCACCGGAAAAACTGGGCCCCGTGAGGGGGGGCTGCAGGGTCCGGAATAAGAGGCCGGGCCCCGGTCTCTTCCCAGCAGGACCCGGGAGGAGTAGCGATGCTGGTTGGTGTATGCCCGCAGGCCTACACGCCCCCTGCACGCATCAGCACATGCACCTTCACATCGTTTCCGGCGAGCTCGATCTGGTAGTTTCCGGGCCGGCCCATGTAGATCTGCTTATGGGTATCTGCGCTGTAGAGTTTACCGAAGCCGTTCTCGGCCACAATCGCGCCGGTGCCGCGGTCCCGCACGGTCACCTTAAACCACGCATCTTCGCTCGGGAAGGTCTGCTTGTAGTTCTTATACTTCCTGTCCGTGTAGTCGCTTTTTGCATGCACCTCCCGCGTGATCATCTTCGGCTCCACATCAAAGTCTATGAGGAGCGGAGGTGCGGTCAGGTCAAAGGCAAAGGCTTCCGTCGTCTGAGTAAACTGTGTCGTCCGGTTGTAGATGATCACGTACATGTCGGGCGTCGGCGCGACCTCCGGCAGCATGCTGAACGTGGGGCCGGCCATACTGCTTGTTGCAGTGGGGTACGGGGTCACCGGCGTCAGATACCCCGGGTCAGCGTCCTGCCCGTCTGGCGTCTCTGGCGATTCTGACGGCGAAAAAATGCCGGACCAGCCGGATTCGCCACCGGCCGGCAACTCTGCGCACCCGGCGGATGCGAGGATCAGGATCATTACTGCAACGACAAGGAACGATTTATACACCCAGGTCACCGTAGAGGAATTATGCAAAGGGATATTTATGTTTTTACTCTCAGATTCTCAGAGAAATATTTTATACCCCAAATATATGTAAGGACTGCATTTATAGCCGAAATCCCTGGCTGATTCAATAATTGCGCCTCCCGGGCATCCGGCACAGTCATTCTGAAAGAAGAACAGCCCCCTCTTCGAGGGTGATCATCCGCAGGGGACGTCGTGTTGAGTACACGACGGAAAAAGAATCGGCCACGGTGCCGGGCTCCTGTATGCTGCCTGCAAGGCACCTGTGACGTACGATGTCCAAATATCCCGGCAAAAGGGATTTACAGATCCGGGGTTTTCGGGGTGCAAGCAAGCCCCCGACTTGAGCCGTGGGGCTGAATTGCACCCCCGGGTCTGTACACTTTCACCCCACGCGGGATAGATTATAGCCTGATGAGCACTCACGGATTCGTGGAGTCTGGAATGCGACACGTCACCCGGTACCGAGCATACCCCTCTCACGCCGTTGAGCAGCGGCTGTTCACCGGGTTTGCGAGGTGCTCCTTTGTCCGGCATTGGTGTCTTGAGACCAAGGTATACCGGGATTCCTGTCTTCCGAAGCTGAAAGAAGAGTACCCTGAGTTGAAGGAAGTCCACAGCAAGGTTCTGCAGAACGTGGTTCAGCAGATCGTTCACAACCTGATTGCCCTGAGAGGACTGAAGGCAAAGGGGAGGAAGGTCGGCAAGCTGCGGAAGAAGTGGCTTCACTCGATGATCTACGAGCAAAGCGGGTTCAAACTCACGGGGAACCGCCTCTGGCTGAGCAAGATCGGAGAGATGCCGATCGAGCTCAGCCGCCCGGTACCCGGGCGGATCAAGCAGATCGTGATCAAGCACACGCCTGCTCACCAGTGGTTTGTGGCGATCATCTCCGAGACTCCGGACACGCCCGAACCGACGACCGGCACCCGGGCGGTCGGGATCGACCTGAATCTGGAGAACTTCTCCACCGATACCGACGGAGTGGTCTTCGAGCACCCGCACAACGTCAGGAAGTCGGCAAAACGGTTGCGGCGTGCTCAGCGAAAGTTGTCCCGGGCAGTGAAGGGCAGCAGGAACCGCCGCAAGCAGCGGGTCAGGGTTGCCCGGATCCACGAGCAGGTGGAGAACCGGAGGAACGACTTCCTGCACAAGTGGAGCCGATACTATGTTGATCGATACGATCACATCGCCCTGGAACACCTGAACATCAGGCCGATGGTTGAGTCGCTGGACGCGAAACTCCGCGGCAGATCCAGATCTATTCTCGATGCCGCGTGGTACAAGGCAAGAGAGTTCATACGCTACAAAGCTGCGAATGCTGGTAAGTATGTCCACCTCATTGATCCAGCGTATACGACCCAGGACTGTTTCCTCTGCGGGCACCGGGAGAAGAAAGACCTCTGGCAGCGGACCCATTGTTGTCCGGTCTGTGGGTATACCGTCCCGCGAGATCTGAATGCCGCACAGAATATTCTGAAACGAGCAGCCGTAGGGTGGGGCACACCCGAATCGACGCTTGTGGAGATCAGAACCGCTACACCGCCAAGTCTGGCGGTGCAAGTCCCGGTCAACGAAACAAGAATCTCCCGGCTTTAGCCCGGGGAGAGTGTCAAACGTCCCTGATACCTGCCTGAAGCATCCAGTAACGTATATCAGCGTTTGCAGTCAATGACTGATGATTAAACATGGGCAGAAAGCAGGGGAAACGGACAAAGCGTGAGGTCGAGACGTATGACGGCGGAGATCTTGACGCCGGCAACCCCACTCCAGCAGCATCGCAGGCTCTTTCCTTCGATACCCTCGTGGCGTCTGTCAAAACCAGCAGGTACCTGCAGGCCCTCATCGGGCTGACGCTCGTCGGGTTTCTCCTCCGGTTCTACAACCTCGGCTGGAACTCGCTCTGGCTCGACGAGGCTTCGACCCTCACGTTTGCCCGACAGTCGCTCATCGGCATCTGGGAGAGCACCGCCGGCGGGGAGTTCAACCCGCCGCTCTTCTACTGGCTGGAGCACGGGATGCTCCTCTTCGGGGATAGCGAGTTCGTGCTCCGCCTCCTCCCCGCACTCCTCGGCGTTCTGACGATCCCGGTTGTGTATCTCATCGGAAAGGAGTTCCGGGACCGAAATATCGGGCTCATCGCCGCTGCTCTCCTCACGTTCTCGCCCTTCCACATCTTCTACTCGCAGGAAGCCCGAGCATACGCCCCGATGCTCTTCTTCTTCTCCCTTGCGCTGCTCTTCTACGTAAGAGCAAGCCGGTCGAACGAGGCCCGTTCATGGGTCCTCTTCGGGCTCTTCTCCGCGGTCGCCTTCTGGATGCACTTCTACGCCATCGTGCCGGTCGCCGTCCTCATCCTCCACGCCCTCCTCACCCGCGCCGGCGAGTTCCGGCATGACGTCCGGAACGCGAGAAACCTGGCTTTCTCGGTCGTCGCGTTCGTCGTCGCAAGCCTTCCTCTGCTCATCGTAACGGTCAATCTCTTTCTCGTGAGGACTTCGTCCACCCCGACGTTCGGCATCCAGGGACTCGATGTCATCTACCAGACCCTCCTCCAGGTATCAGGGTTCAGCGACCTCATCCTGGTACCCTTCATCCTCCTCTTCGTGCTCGGCGTCGCCTACACCTGGCGCGAGGACAGAGACGGGGCACTCCTCCTCATCTTCATGATGGTCCTCCCGCTCGTGGCAAGCCTCATCCTCTCCTCAAGGATGCCGATGATACCCCGCTACCTCATCTACCTCCTTCCGGTCTACTTCGTCGGTATTGCGTCGGCGTATCCCGGGCTCTATGCCCTCGTGAGAGACAGGAGGGCGGTCTACCTTGCTGTCGCGGCGGCGGTCCTCGTGAGCGTCCCCTTTCTATCGACCTATTACACAACGCCCCAGAAGAACGACTGGCGGGGATTCTCCGCGGAGCTCGGGGGGATGACGGGGGAAGGCGACCTTGTCGTCGTGCTGCCGCCGTATATGGCGCAGCCGCTCGACTACTACTACAGCAACACGACCGACCGAACCCTCGAACTCGGGGCGACAACCGTGAAGGATCTCGAAGATATCCGGGACCGGTACCCCGACCGGCGTGCGTTCTACGTGGTGACCACCGATATCTTTGCTGCGGACCCCACCGGGGATGCAGTGGGCTGGCTTGACGGGAACGCAGCGTTCGCCGGGCAGCGCATGGGAATCTACCTCTTCACATCAGCCTAGGGGTGCACAATGGCTGACGTATACGACCTGACGGTGATCATCCCGACGTTCAATGAGGAGGAGAACATCGCCGCGATCATCGATGCGGTCAACGATGTCTTCCGGAGGAGCGGCATCCGCGGCGAGGTCCTGGTGGTTGACGACTCCTCAAAAGACCGCACGATCGAGATCGTGCAGGAGATCGCTAGCCAGAGTGACAACGTGCGCCTGATCGTGCGGAGGGAGGACCACGGCCTCTCCCAGTCGGTCGTCGAGGGATTCGGTGCGGCGCGCTCAGAGATCCTCCAGGTTATAGACGCCGATTTCTCGCACCCGCCGGAACTCATACCCCGCTTCTACGAGGCGATACGCGGCGGCGCCGATATCGCCATCGGGAGCCGGTATATGAAGGGCGGAGATATCGAGCAGTGGCCGCTTGCACGAAGGGTCATATCGTTCGGGGCCACGGTGTTTGGGCGTATCCTCTTCCCGGAGGTCACCGACCCCGTGAGCGGGTTCTTTGCCGTTCGGCGTGAGGTCGTTTTCGGCGCTCCGCTCACGCCGCGGGGATACAAAATCCTGATGGAGGTCCTCGGCAAGGGCCGGTGGCACTCGTTCGTCGAGATCCCCTTCATCTTTAAGGACCGCGCGGAGGGGACGAGCAAACTCAGGCCGGATACGATGGTGGACTACCTCCGGCAGTGCGCCGGCATCGCCCGCTTCTCGATAACCCGCCGGGCCGGACCGGTCTGGGATGAGTGGACAAAGATCGTCCGGTTCGGCCTCGTTGGGCTCTCCGGGATCCTCGTCAACATGGGGCTCCTCTACGCCCTGACCGAGGTTGCCGGCCTCTACTATCTCATCTCCGCCGCGATTGCAATCGAACTCTCGATCGTGAACAACTTTGTCTGGAACGACATCTGGACGTTCGGGGCCGCAGATAATCTCAGGCTCGAGCGGAAGATCCAACGGTTCGGGTCGTTCCAGGCGGTCTCTATGGGCGGGCTCGTCATCAATATGGCCATCCTCTACCTCCTCGCGGATGTTGCCGGAGTCTACTACCTCGTCGCGAACCTCGCCGGAATACTCATCGCGTTTATCTGGAATTATGCGGTGAACAGGCACTATACCTGGAAAGAGACATAGTCTTCGAGAAAGTCCCCTTGCCTCCAGGGACTGCGGGAGAGTCTCCCGGCCTCCAATCGCTGCAAGGTTAGTTACAATCGCTCAGTTCACTCCACCCCGGAGGGAGTCAGGCCGGGGCCCGGATATCGTTTTACCCATCGCCCGTATAGTAGTTGCCCGCTCTGCCGTGAGCCGGTTCATCGGTGAGACCCCCGCATTACCGGGAAGGAAGGCCCCTTCCGGCCGACCATACCCGTCCACGGGAGGAAGGATCATTCCAATCAGGATCGATCTCCATGAGTTGACCGGTACGTCATCGCAATACATTTGGATAGCGTTATCTGCAGTCGGGTGTACTTAAAAGCATTATGAGCCGCGTGAGGGGCCAGTACGACGATACAGCCCGGGAAAAGAGTGTGCTGGGCATAAGGTTCTCAGAGAAAGAGTTCTCGAAATTTCGGGAACACTTTGCAATGCTTATTGCCCTATCGATCATCACAAAGGTCGCCGTGGTACTTTTCACGACCGGGATCTTTCACTCGTTTGTCGACATCTTCGATGTATCGGTATATTACCGGTACGCGATGCAGGTCCTCGGGGGAGCGATACCCTATGTAGACTTCTCTCTTGAGTACCCACAGTTATCGCTGGTTGTGATCCTGGTTCCGCTCATCTTCACCGTGCTGACAGGGGACCCATCGACGTACCTTGTTGCGCACCAGGTGTTCATGTCGATTTTTGATATTCTAACAACCCTGCTTGTATATCTCATCGCGTTGAGGGTATCCGACCAGAGATGCGCTTTCATCTCGGGAGTGCTTTCTGCAACGGCATTCTCATCAGCGTATTTTGTGCTGACGAAATACGACGCCTTTCCGACATTTCTCCTGATGCTCTCACTGTTCCTCTTTATTTACCGGAAGGAGATCTGCGGTTACCTCTCAGCGGTCGCCGGGTTCCTGGCCAAATGGTTCCCGGGTCTCGCGATACCGTACTTCGCCCTTCACGAGTACATGAGCGGCAGGGACCCACGGACCATCGGCCGCCATATCATCGCATCAGCAGCTCTGCTTCTCATAATAACCCTGCCGTTTGCGGTGCTGAACAGTTCGGTGTTCCTCGCGACGTATACGGCGCACACCGGAAGAACCGCCCTGGCTCACAGTTTCTGCTACTATGTCGACTTCGCCCTTGAGAACGTTCTCGGGCTCTCGTTCTTCGCACAGGTTTCGCTCCTGCTGATGGCTGTCGTCCAGATATTCCTTCTGGGGTATTATTACTCGGCAAAGAATACCAGCGCTGAGTATCTCTGCGCGTTCCTCTTCTTCAGCACGTTTGCGTTCGTCATATTCAATAAGGTCTTCAGCCCGCAGTATCTCCTCTGGATCACGCCGTTCCTTGCCATATTCCTGGCTCGTTCCTACAAGGAGATAGCGCTCTTCTACGCAATCCAGGCGTGGGTGTATCTTGAGTTTCCCATCCTTTACAGGTCCATCTACATCAATGACGGATATTTCGTCGGGGATAGCAGTCCGCTCGCCTCAGTCCCGTTCCTCTTCTTTACGATCAAGTTCATCCTGCTGCTCGCTGCTTTCGGCATGGTCTGGATCTCTCTGAAACATCCCGATCTGAGAGTGGTCTGGACACTGATCCATCATGAAAAGAGCATGTAATTGTTTTGCAAGACAGTCGGAGGTGCCGGGGACAACATTTTTTCCGGGTGCCGGAGCGACCGGCGCGCCAGGACGGTAACAAATGGGAGATATCGGCTGGACTGCCGACAACCCCTCACCCGGAATACGCGCGAATAACACCCCGATACACATCCACAGCCTTCTCAAGCTGCTCCACGGAGACCCGCTCGTCCACCGCGTGCAGCGTCGGGATCTCCCCGGGCCCATACTCCACGACATCAAAGCCCTCGGCGCGGAGGTACTTCGCGTCGCTTGCGGCCCACTGGAGGAACGGGACCGCCGGCATGCCGTAGACCCGTTTAACTTCGTGGCAGACTGTCCGGACAACCCGGGCGTCCGGGGGCGTCAGGGTCGGTTCGGCGGCATCCATCTCGCGTATGGCGGCGTCCGGGGCATGCTCGGCGATGCTCTTCTTCAGGTCGTCGAGAGAGCACCCCCACGGCACCCGGATATCGAGTTCCATCCGGCACTGCTCCGCCACGATGTTCGCCTTCTCCCCACCCTCTATCCTTCCGGGGTTGAACATCACCCTCGTGAGGATGTTGTCTCCTCCCTCGAGCCCGAAGACGTCGTGGAAGACCCGGGCAGACTGTGCGACGAGCGGCTGCAGGGCTTCGGCGGGCGGGAACGGGTGCGCATGGACCTCCCGCAGGTAGCCGACGAGATCAACCGCCGCCATGATGGCGCTCTTCCCAACCATAGGATAGAGAGAACTGTGGCCCGGCCTGCCACGGAAGGAGAGGTCGACCCGGTAGAGGCCTTTCTGGCCGACCGCCGGGCTCATCGCCGGCGTCGGTTCGGCTATCAGGCAGTCGCGGGGCAGGAGCAGGTTCTTTGCCAGCAGCGACCGGATCCCGTACGGGCCGCCGGTCTCCTCATCGCAGACGAAGGCGAACTGCGCCTTCGGCGCGACACCGCTCTCGACGAGATCCCGGTAGGCGATGAGGAGGGCGGCGCATCCCCCTTTCATGTCGGTGGCGCCTCTCCCCCAGACGTAGCCTTCAGCGACCTCTCCGCTGTGGGGGTCGTGCGTCCAGTCATCGGGGATTGCGGGGACAACATCCACATGGCCGCAGAGGAGGAGGCGGGGATCAGGCTCGGTCGTGATGAGATCGTCCCGCCCGCCCGGATGGGAGACGACGCGGCTCTTCACGCCGAGCGAGTCGAGGAACTCCTTGATGAACTCGATCAGATCAGCCGTGCTCCCCGGCGGGTTCTCACTCCTGATCCGGACGAGCGATGAGGTGAGGCGAGCGACATCCATGCGTGGTCTCCTCAGAAGCCTTATTCGGGTCTGCTACTCGCGTACTCATCGAAGAGGCGGGCGAGCGTTGAGGTCTTATAGATCTGTTTGATGAACTTCGGGTCAAAGAACTCATCGATGAACGTCGAGAGGTAGTTGGCCGGGATCGCCTTTTTATCGTCGGGATTGAGCACGATGCGGAAACTCCGGTACTGGGCGGGGTCGTCGCGGTCGTAGACGCCGGACCAGAGCATCGGGAGTTCCTCGAACTTCTCCGGGTGCTCATCCTTCAGCCAGTTGATGAACCCGGGGAAGTATGCCCGCTCGCCGGCCTTCTCCTCATCCACGCGCCACCGCATATACTCCATGCTCATGATATTCCGGGGCGACATGTAGTTGTAAGCCTGGATGCCGAGGGTGAAGTCGATGTGGGCGAGGGCATCGGTGAAGTAGAAGTACAGGACTGGATGAAACTCGGAGGGATTTTCCAGGATCAGCGATTTGCCGTACAGCTTCTGCATGGCACGGGCATACTCATTCACTTCCAGCATACCCTCCTATTGGGGAGAGTGGTACAAAAAGTACTCCTTCAATGCAGGCAGGGATGGAACCGGAAATGCCGGGCGGGGCCGGTGGTGGGGGACCGGGGTCAGTGTAGGGGGCGGTGCCTGGACCGGGGCGGGGCGGGATACCGTATCGGTGTTGCCCCTCCAGGGCAGGCGGCGCTGCTCGCACCTGGTAGAGCCTGGACTCCGGTTGGCGTTGCAGGGCACAGCCGCTTCAAACAAAGAACGGCTTGCGCCTGCTGACGGCTTCCCTGAACGCGTCTTCCAGTTCCTTGCCGTGCTTGCCCTGGATATCGACCAAGTTATCACTCCGGAGGAGGCAGGGCTTGAGTTTTCCGTCTGAGGTCACGCGCAGACGGTTGCAGAATGCGCAGAACTCCGTGTTATGGAGTGGGCGGACCACCTCGACCTCGGCGCCGTCGAGACAGTACTTCTTCCGGTGGTGCATCCTGCGGGTGACGACCCGTGTTGCCCGCTCGTTCAGGTCCTGCTCGACGCTGTCCACATCCCCGTGGAATTTACACTCGTTGAACTCCATCAACTCGATGACCTGCAGGATGAGATTCTCTTTGCCCCGGACGAACGCCATGAAGTCGTCCAGTTCATCCTCATTGATGCCCTCGAGGAGCACCATGTTGAGTTTGACCGGGGTCAGGCCGACCTCGATCGCGGCGTCGATCCCGGCGAGAACGTCCGCGAGGCAGTCCTTCCCCGTTATGGTTTTGTAGCGCTCGGGGCGGAGCGTATCGAGGCTGACGTTCACCCGGGCAAGCCCGGCCTCCTTGAGCGCCGCTGCCTTTGCCGCAAGCAGCGTCCCGTTCGTCGTCATGGAGGACTCAATGCCCGGCGGTACGGAGCGGACGATGTCAAGGAGATCACGGCGGAGCAGAGGTTCCCCACCGGTGAACTTGATGTTTTTAACGCCGAACTGCGCGCCCACCTGCATCAGTTCGGCGATATCCGCGGTGCTCATCTGCTCCTTCGGGCTCACCTCGCCCTCGGCGTGGCAGTAGATGCACCGCAGGTTGCACCGGGAGGTCAGACTGATACGGAGGTTGGTCACGGTCCGATTATAGGGGTCCTTCAGGATCATCGCATGTTCCCTTGAAATTCTTTGCAATAATGTAGGTCTCGGCACTCCCTTTCCGTGACGCCTTCGTCCGATATCCGCGGACGGAATAGAAATGCTTCCTTGCCTCGGCGATCAGGTCCCCGAAGAGTTCCCCCTGGAACGACTTTATCACCATGTTGCCGCCGGGCTTCAGGATCGTGCAGGCAAACGCCAGGGCATCCTCGCCAAGTCCAATTGCACGAGCCTGGTCGTAACTCTTCTGGCCGGAGAGTTTCGGTGCGGCATCGCAGACTACAACGTTGACGATGCCGCCGGCCTCCTCCCGTATGCGCTCCTGGACAAGGGGATCAGTGAAATCCCCGACGATGGTGGTGACGCCTTCCATGGGCGCAATAGGGTTGAGATCCACGCCGACGACCTTCCCCCCGGTCAGATCGCGGAGCACCTGCAGCCAGCTGCCCGGCGCTGCCCCGAGGTCGACGACGTTGTCGCTCGGCCTTATGATCCCGCTCTTCTGCTGGATCTCCAACAGCTTATAAGCGGCCCGTGCCCGGTATCCGGCGCTCATCGCCTTTCTATAGACGCTATCTTTTGTCCATTGAGAACCCATTGCGAGATTACCCTCCGTTTGACGCTGACAGGTGGTTAGTTGTATTGTCAGCACGATCAGGAGATTATGTATAGTGTTTCGATGCAGCTAACCATGAATGTATAGGGTTCCGTCCGGTTCCGGCATACGGGGCGGTTGGGGTATATCGCAAAGCACTAAAATGAAAAGTGCGATTATATACTTTAGACGAGAGCTTGATAAGGGGTCACAATGTTAAAGGCAACGATTGATACAGAAATATTTCGAGAATCCATCGATGCGATCGCCGCACTGGTGACGGAGTGCCGCCTGCACACCGCTGATGATCACACCTGGACGCGGGCTGTCGATACCGCAAACGTGGCCATGGTCTCCCTGGACCTCCAGAGCACGGCGTTCAACACCTTCCTGGCGACAGCCGGAGAACTGGGCCTGGATATCGCAAAGATGAAGAACATCCTCGGGATGATGGGGAAAGGTGACGTGCTGACGCTCAGTCTCCTCGATGAAGAGCGGAAACTGGAACTGAGCTTTGGAGGCTACCGCTACTCGATCACGCTGCTTGACGTCAACACCATCCGGAAAGATCCGAACCCTCCGGGGATCGATCTCCCTGGTAAGGCCGTCCTCTCAGGAGATGCTCTGAACAGCGCCATAAAGGCGGCTGCCGTCATATCCGACAAGATCGCTCTCGGGATCGACCCCGACACCATGACCTTCTACATGGAGGCGGAGGGAGATACCGACCATATCAAACTCGCGCTCGGCGAAGACGAACTTGTCGCACTCAACCCGGTGCGGGCCCGCTCCCTCTTCTCGCTCGATTACCTGAAGGACATGGGCCGGGTCATGGCACGCGCGGATGAGGTGGAGGTCTACCTCGGCGTCGATCACCCGGTACGGTTTGCCTTTGACATTGCGGACGGCAACGGCCACGTCGAGTACCTCCTTGCTCCTCGGATCGAGGCCGATTGATGGATGTTGTACTCGACCACAAAGAGCTCATCAAATACCCATTTTTAAAAGAGTCCCAGCAGCTGGCCCGCCGGCACGTTGAGTCGCTCGAAGAATTTCTCGGAAGTAACTCGGGTGCTGCGGCGCTCGAGCGGGCAAAGGCCCGGGTCATCGCTGCGCTTTCCGCGAAGCGAGAGTTTCAGGATGAGAATACGCAGAACCTCAGGCCCGAGTTTGAGATAGCGAGTTATGCGCTTGCCCGGATACTGGTCTCCTGCATAGGCGACCGATCCCTCATCGACCGCCTTGCGCGCTATGAAGCGGAACGCGCATCCTTCTTCCTGGAGGCCGAAGGCCCGGAGATACGGCAGTTCGTTGCCTGGAGTATCGGGATCAATACCGGGACCGTTGTCCTGCCGGTCACCGATTACGTTGAACTGGTGCCCCATCTGCGTGATCTGCGCTGGCGGCTCATCAACAGGGACGTGCGGCAGGGAACGGTTCACCTCGAACCGGGCGAGATCGATGAACTTATCCGGGAACGGATCCGGGTCATCCTCATCGACCAGCTGCCGCTTCGGGTCCCGCCCGGGATCTGCGAACGCCTCGAACCGGTTACGAAAGAGATCGCTGCGTCATACCAGCAGCAGATCCTCGAGCAGTTCGGTGAAGTTAAGGAGGAAGCGTTCCCGCCCTGCATCAGCTCGCTCATCCAGGCGATCACCACAGGAGGAAACCTGACGCATATGGGCAGATTCGCCATCACGTCGTTCCTCCATACCATCGGTGTGAACATCACAGGGATTGCAGAGATCTTTGCGCGGGCGCCTGACTTCGACCTGGAGAAGACGATGTACCAGGTGGAGCATATCTCCGGCCGGGGCGGCACCGAGTATACCCCACCATCGTGCGCCACCATGCGCACCTTTGGGCTCTGCGCTAACCGGGATAAGGACTGCGAGCGGGTCAACCACCCCTTAAGTTACTACCGGCTCAGAAAAAATATAAAGAAGAGGCGGAGTTAAGCGACCATTTTATCGATCGTATAGCCTGCAACACTGAGCGCGGCGATAAAGACGACCAGCGCGATGATGTATGACGGCCCTTCCATCCACGACAGCCCTTCTATCCCCATCACCAGTGCGGGCAGCATCACCAGCAGTATGACAAACAGTGCGAGGCACCCGAATGCGGCCAGCACCTCAAGAACCCGTAGATTCATGTACACAAGTGGGATAGGGGCAGGTATATCTCTATCCATAGGCGGGAGACCCGCATGCTTATGCTCTGTGCGCCTGACAACCCATCCCGCATGGAGAGAGATGAGGCACTGGCCCTCCTCAGGCGCTACGTGGCGTCACCGTCTCACATTGCGCACAGCCACGCCACAGCGGGCATCATGAGGAAGGTCGCAGAACACCTCGGCGAGGATGACGATACGTGGGAGGTTATCGGCCTCCTGCATGACATCGACTACGATGTTATCGGAGGGGATATGGACCGGCACGGCATTGAGGGCCACCGGATCCTTATAGAGAACGACGTCCCGGAGGAGATCGCGGATCTTGTCAGGCGCCACAACCACATGCTCTTCTCCGGCTATGATCGACCCGTAGAGACCGCGCTCCAGGCGGCGGACAGCGCGTCAGGCCTGATCATCGCCTGCGCCCTGGTGAAGGGCGGGGCGGTCAGCGAGGTCACGCCCCGGACGGTAATGAAGAAGTTCAAGGAGAAGTCGTTTGCCGCCGGGTGCGAGCGCCATAGAATCAGGCTGATCGAGTCTCTCATGGATATGGAGACGTTCTACCTTCTCGCGATCGAGGGGCTCACGGAAGTTCGCGCCGATATCGGCCTCGTCTGAGCACAAACCTTATGCGGCACCCAAAACGAGGGATAGAGAGCATGACGCAGGAAGACCGCGCGAGGGTGATCGCCTGTATGGGCGAGGCTGTGGCGCTGCTCACCGGGCGGATGGACGCCCGGCTCATCCCGGAGGTCGGGATGAACATCGTCTACGCCCTGCCCAACGCGCGGAGCAAGGACGACGTGGCGGGGGTCCTCGGCCGGATCGTCAGGTTCGGCGACCGGGTCCACCCTGTCGGTGAGGTTGCATTCGGGGCAAGCGATCACGTGGCCCGGATCGTTATCACGGCCATGCGCTTTAACCCGCAGGTCCGGAGCGCGGCAAACATCCGCTTCTCTGAAGCGGTTCTTCTTGATATGGAGAACCTCCTCTTCGAGGTCTGCTCCTTTGACCGGGCGAAAGAACCGCCGGGTGTGCAGACAATGGACTGGGGCGTCGCCTCCTGCTGCAGGGAGGGCGTACCCGACGCCATCTACGACCGGGGAGCCATGGGAAAAGAATCGATGATCAGGGTTCTTGGGGAGGATCCGGTCATGGTCGCACACAATATTCTTAAACTGTCAAATCGCATTACCTATGCACAATTATAAGGGAAGGTCCACATGGGAATAAAACCATCATATATCAAGAACCTCGGCGAAGAACTCATCGTCAAGCATCGCGACAGGTTTACTGGAGACTTTGATGAGAATAAACACGCCGTCGCCGAAGTTGCCGTGATCGACAGCAAGGGTGTCCGGAACAGAGTTGCCGGGTACATCTCAAGAAAGATAAATACAGGGAAGCGGTAAACCTCATTATATGTTTGAGGGAATCCTTCCAGCAATCATTACCCCTTTTCACCAGGACTCCGGGGCGAGTCTTGATATTGAAGGATTACGGTCCAACATTGAATCGCTGCTGCAACGCGGGATCCATGGTATCGTACCCTGCGGGTCGACCGGGGAGTCTGCGACGCTCACGTTTGAGGAGCACGAGCAGGTGATCAGTGAGACCATTGGGGTCGTCAACGGACGAGTGCCTGTGCTGGCAGGGACTGGATCGAACAACACTGCAGAGGCGATTCGCCTGACCCGGTCGGCGCGGGATGCAGGCGCGGACGGCGCGCTCGTCATCAGCCCGTACTACAACAAGCCGAACCGCTCCGGGCTCGTCAAGCATTTCACGAAGCTCGCCGATCTCGATCTTCCCATCGTCCTCTACAATGTTCCCGGCCGGACGGGGCAGAATCTCCAGCCAGACCTGGTGATCGAGCTCGCCCGGCATCCGAACATCGTCGGGATCAAGGAAGCGAGCGGTGATATCACCCAGATATCCCGCATCATCGAGGGGACACGGGACGAGGACTTCATCGTGCTCTCCGGGGACGATGCGATGACCCTCCCGGTCCTCGCACTGGGGGGCGCAGGTGTGATATCGGTGACCGCCAACGTCGACCCCGGCCGGATGGTGCAGATGTACGAAGCCTTCCGCGGGGGCGACCTTGCCCGCGCACAAGATCTGCACTACGAACTCTCGGCGCTCATGCGGGCGATGTTCATCGATACGAATCCCATCCCCGTGAAGAAGGCGGTAGAACTCATTGGAAGGGCCGCCGGACCGGTCAGGCTGCCGCTCGATGAACTGGATGACCAGAAGACGGAACAGTTGAGGAAGGTGCTGGTGAACTATGATTAAGGTAGCCGTATCCGGGGCCCTGGGAAGAATGGGCACCACTATCGGCCGGATCGTCGACGAGGCTCCCGACATGGAGCTCGTCGGAGGTGTCGACGTGAGGGAGGGGACGCTGTTTGGGAAGGAAGTGGTCCCTGCAGCCCGCATCGATGAGTTCCTGAAAGAGAAGAAACCGGACATTCTCATCGACTTCACCGTTGCGGCCGCTGCTGTCGAGAACATCAGGGCAGCAGCAAGAAACAACGTAGCGCTCGTCGTCGGGACGACCGGGTTCTCCTCCGAACAGAGGGAATCGATCCGGAGCGCCATCGAGGGGAACGTCCCCGCGGTTATATCGAGCAACTTCTCCGTCGGCGTCAACATCTTCTGGAAACTCGTGCGGGAAGCCGCCCGCGAGCTCGGCGACTACGATATCGAGGTCACGGAAGCCCATCACCGCTACAAGAAGGACGCCCCGAGCGGCACCGCAAAGACCATCCTTGAGATCCTTGATCAGGAACTCGGGGACCGCGAGAAGGTCTACGGCCGTGTAGGTGCGACCGAACGGAAGAACGAGATCGGTGTGCATGTCGTCCGCGGCGGCGACATCGTCGGCGATCACTCGGTCCTCTTCGCGGGGAACTTTGAGTGCATCGAGATATCTCACCGGGCTTACGACCGGGCGGTATTCGCGCAGGGTGCCGTCCGGGCCGCACGGTGGGTCGCCGGCAGAGAACCGCGCATCTACGCCATGCAGGATGTCCTGGGGATATAAGAGACGCCTCTGTTCTGGGGGGAAAGCGAAATTTATTTTTAATACACTCATAAACTATGTACGTTCGGAGGAAAAAAATTGCCAGCAGTTGTTGATGTTGAGAAGTGTACCGCCTGTGAGACCTGCATAGATGTCTGCCCGGCTTCTGCCATCTGCATGGAAGACGGGAAAGCAAAAGTTGACGTCGATCTCTGCGTTGATTGCGAGACCTGCGTCGATGAGTGCCCATCTGAGGCAATCTCGATGGAATGAAGAAACACACTCTTTAATACCTCCTACACTACAGATATTTTTGTCTATGATTAATGTAGGAGTGCTTGGTGCCACAGGAGCGGTGGGACAGCGCTTCGTTCAGCTTTTAGCGGATCATCCCTGGTTTCATCTCCAGACACTCACCGCTTCTGAACGAAGTGCAGGAAAACCGTATGGTAAGGTGGTCAACTGGCGCCTTGATGCGCCGTACCCGGACAACATCAGCGATACCGTCGTCACTCCCACAACTGTCGAGAGCCTGAAGGACTGCGACCTTGTCTTCTCAGCGCTTCCCGCCGATGTGGCGACGTCCCTTGAGACCGAGATCGCCGATGCGGGCATCGCTGTCTGCAGCAACGCCCGATCGCACCGCATGGACCCGGACGTTCCGCTGGTGATACCGGAGGTCAACCCGGATCACCTGGGCCTGATCGACGTCCAGCGGGACCGGGGGCGTGGGGGTTTCATCGTGACCAACCCGAACTGCTCGACGATCGTCCTTACGCTGGCCCTCGCACCCCTCAGACCGTTCGAGTTCCATGACGTGCGTGCGGCAACCATGCAGGCGATATCGGGAGGCGGGTTTTCGGGTGTCTCCGCTATGGACATCTACGACAATGTCATCCCCTATATCGGTTCCGAGGAGGAGAAGATAGAGACCGAGATCGTGAAGATCATGGGAACGTTCAATGGTTCTGAGGTGATCCCTGCTCCATTCAGCGTGAGTGCAAGTTGTCATCGGGTCCCTGTCATCGATGGGCACACCATTGCAGTCTGGGTCGACGTGAAGGAACCGGTTGCCGAAGTGAAAAAAGCTTACGCAACATTTAAGTCCCCCTTCAGCAATCTACCTTTACAGCCGGCAAAGGCAGTTGAGCTCCTCGACCAGTCCGATCGTCCGCAGCCACGGCTTGACCGTAACCGGGGACGGGGCATGACGGTCTCTGTCGGGAGAATCCGGGAAGGGTTACGGTTTGTTGCACTCGGGCACAACACTATCCGTGGGGCTGCAGGCGCATCCGTTCTCAACGCAGAGCTGATATACTCGAGGAAGTACCTTTAGACGAGGTGGGCTAATGATAAAGGATAACACAGTATTCGTGGGAAACAAACCGGTCATGAACTACGTGCTTGCGGTGGTCACCCAGTTCAACAACGGAGCGGAGGAAGTTGCGATTAAAGCCCGGGGGAAGGCGATCTCACGGGCAGTCGATACTGCGGAGATAGCGCTCAACCGGTTCCTCGCGAACGTGAGCAAGAAAGAGATCTTCACATCAACCGAGATGATCGACACCGATACCGGAAAGACGAACGTCTCAAGCATCGAGATTGTCCTCACTCATGCGAAGTGAGGCTCCGAAGCACTTTTTTGACATTTCCCTGGAGAGCGCGGTGAACGGAGAGCATAGCGGGACTCTCTGGTTCAGGCGTCCCTCGTCGTGCCGGCGCTCCCGAGGTTGCGCTGCAGGTCGCCGGCGTATAGAAAACCCGGTATTTCGAGAGCAGTTAGGTCGATATCCCGAGTATAAGGTTTCTCCAACACCGGGTCACCATAAAGGTTTTATGACTCCCCCCACCACCATTGTAGTATGAAATGGGTGACGGTCGGGATAGTGCTCGTGCTGGTATCCGCTCTCGTCGCTCCCGCATTTGCGGCGGGTGAGGAGCGGTACAGTTACATCACAGTCAAAGACGTCACTGTCCAGCTGGAGAAAGAGGATGCCGTCATCACCATGAACTATACGATCGATAGCGGCATCGGGTTCCTCGTTCTCCTCCTGGGAAAATCCGACCTGAAGCAAAAGGCACTCGACATACTGAACTTCAACGATACCAGAGTTCAGCACCTCGATATCGAGCACATCGAGGTGCGCGTGAAGAATGTCTCCGATGACTACGGGCAGGGGTCATACTGGTTCCCTGCCCACAGGTTTGGCGTGGTCGTGCCTTCGCTCACCATAATCACCCCGCAGGACGTCAAAAGTTACGAGAATGTCAGGGAGTTCCCGGACGGACTCGGTTATTTTGCTAAACCGTGAATAGACCCTATCTGCGAACCGGGCCGCGGCGCGTATCACATCCGGGGGAGCGACCTGTGCCCGGAAGTGATCCGGTTGGCCGCCATGATGGGCGGGGATAACCTGTATGGGGCGAGATGGCCTCCGGCCACCCCCCCTTCTTCCGCCGCCCGAGTTGTTATAGTTCTCTCAGGATAGATGCCAAACCCGGATTCAATTGTCCGGGACTTTTGGGATAATCACCGACCGTAACTCCCCGATGCGCAGCCCGGCCAAAGTAGAGTCCCCCGGGTCTCACACCTCTCTCTTCAGCGCGACCGGCTCGCGTTCATTCCCCCACCTGCCCAGGAGCGACTGGAGGTAGACGCCGAGGAAGGCACAGAAAAGACCTCCAATTGTGGCGAAGATGATATACTTCACGCCGACATCGGCTGTTATGGGGAACCTGGAGATGTCGCTGATCGAGAGGATGTAGATGCTTGCACCGTAGGCGATGGCTCCTATCGCCAGCACGAAGAACGGCAGGGCGACCACCCGCCGGATCGCCTCTCGTTCGTTGAGGAAGACATCGATGATCTTCCCCCCCGATGCAACGAGGCCGGCGGCAGTGAACCAGGCGATGGCGCCGTAGATGAACGCGAGTACCTGAAAGAAGATCCCGGCAGAGGTATAGTAGTCAAGGAGGCTTATAAGCCCGAGGACGATCCCGACGATACCCAGCAGTATTGCCGTGATGTACGAGACGAAGGTAAACCTGCCGCCATGCAGCGACGTCTTCAACGATGTAATCAGATACCCGAAGACCTCGTCGATTCCGACACCCTTGAAGAGCAGATAGGTGCCGATGACGCCGACGACAACGATGGTTGCGCCTTCAGGGTATCCCAGCAAGTATCCCACAGCATAGAGGAGCATGGCAAGACCGAGCGGTACGAGCACGAGCTTTGAGACCTTCGGGTCATCGAGAAGGCGCCTGAGGATATAGTACGTCCCCTCAAGGTTCGGCATCTGGTTGACCACGACCCTCCGTACGCTGCTGACCGGCACTCTGGATTGGATGATCGGAAGGACGTACTCATCCTCAGCACCATCCGTCACCAGAATGCAGGCCGTAGAATTTGTGGCCGAGAGGATCGCATCGAGGCTGGAGGCTATCCGCCGGTCACCCTCGAGCAGGTTCATGTGGTTGCCGCAGATGACGGCGACGGCAACCTCCTCCCCCCGCCCGGTGAGCTCGTCGTAGAGCTTGATCGTCTCGAAGATCGCGTTGACGTCGGAGTCTTCAGAGTCGTTCAGACCAAGGGAGGTTGCCGCATGGAGGCATGCCTCTCTGCCCACGATAGGGCCATCGATCCGGGCTTTAAACCCAAGATCATCATCGCGATCAACACAGAGGACGAGCGTTCGCTCTTTTGCCATGCAATAGAACATCTCCTCGGATCTATTAAAGAATTTGCAGCGAGCGATAAAAAAATATTAAATAAGTTTAGCACGCTGAAGCAGGAGCAGGTCGTCGGTCGTGATCTTTTCACCCTCACGGAACTGCTGGAAGACGCGTTCCGCCTCTTTCCGGACGGCCTTCTGCTCTTTGGTGACTCTGGTCTTCCGGGTCTTCTTCCGCAGGCCCGAGATCACCTTATCATAATCACGGAGTTCCTTCTGGCAGGCAATGAACTGCTTGTGCTCCTCATCCGCCGACTCCTGGGCTTCAACAAACTGCTGGTGAGCCTGGTCCGCCTCTTCGCGGGACTTGTCGGCTTTCCGGTAAGACTCCACCATCAGGTCATGGTGCTGCTGGGCGGCTTCAGCCTTCTCGGTGACCTCCTTGTGGATGTCTGAGGCCAGTCTGCGAAATTCACGAGCATCGGTGAGCTTCGTCCGCATCTCTTTGTTCTGCTCGAGTTCGACTTCCTGGTCTTTCGCTGCCGCCTTCAGCTGCTTGATCTTCTCGATCAGCTCGCGTTCTTTGTCGGTGCTGTAGACCTCGGTCTGCTGCTTGAACTCCAGGTGCTCGATCTGCTTCTGCAGTTCCTTGATGCCCCGGTTCTGGAGGTTGCCGTGCTCTTTCTTGAAAGACTCAATCTCGTCAAAGAGCACGTTCGCCTTGTCGTTGTTCTCGTTCCTCTGGTCTTTCAGCGCCTGGACTTCCTCGTTGATCTTATCCCGCTGCTCTTTGTGCTGCTGCGCCTCCTCGACAAATTCGCGGGTCTGTGTGTTTAAGGTGTTGCGTTCCCGGGCATTTTTGCTGGCGAGCGCGTTCAACTCATTGCGCCGGTCTTTGTGTTGTTCAGACTCCGCAAGGACTTTTTTTCTCTTCTCAATCAGATCGTTCAGCATTCTTTACCAATCCTCGACATTCGGTACCTGTCTCATATCCCCACCAGCGAGTCCGCTCCCATGTGCCTGCAGGGATACCGGAGGCTTACGTAGCGGCTACACCACAAGAAAAGACGTTTTCCGGACTCGCGATCGAGGCCGTCATCCATATGTCTGCTCATGTGTTCAACCCCGGTACTTGGCAACCGCAGACCCGCAGGTTCTGCGCCCTGCACAATACACCCCGTGCTGGAGGGATTATACAAGAACGTCTATAATTCAAACGTCATCCGTACTATTAAGTATTTCGTAGAGGACCGGAGGCACGCCGCCGGGAACTGATCCGGATGAAAAATAGGGAAGAGGATGTGGGGGTTTAGAGGAAGTCGATGAGATGCCCGCTCGGGGCGTCCCCTGCCATGCGCCTGCCGGCCGGTGCGCCAGATCGCTGCGTCACCGGTTCGTAGGCACGGTGGCTCCCGAGGATCTGTGCACTCTTTACGCCGGTCATGACCGCCATGACGCGGACTCTGCCCTCATAATCGCTGTTCACCCGCGCTCCCCAGATGACGTCCGCGTGCGGGTCGAGCTCGTAGGTCAGGGAACTTGCGATCTCCTCGGCATCCTGGAGGGTCAGGTCGTTCCCGCCCGTGATATGGATGAGGCTCCCCGTCGCTCCACGATAGTCGATGTCCAGCAGGGGGTGGTTCAGGCACTCGTGAACGACACTCTCAGCCTTGTTCTGCTGCTTGCTCTCTCCGACAAGCATCACGGCGACGCCCCCCTTGCTCATGATGGCACGCACGTCTGCATAGTCGATGTTGATGAGCGAAGGCTCGGTGATCGTCTCGCTGATTCCCTTGACGGTCTCTGCGATGAGCTGGTCCATGACCGAGAACGCCTGGCCAAGCGGCAGGTTGGGCACGTACTTGATGAGCCGGTTGTTGTCGAGCACGATGACCGAGTCGGCAGCGGCCGAGAGCAGTTCAAGCCCTTCTTCCGCGCGGAGAAGCCGGGCCTTCTCAACCTGGAAGGGATAACTGACCATGCCGACGACGATTGCCCCCTGCTCCTTTGCTATCTGCGCGACAACCGGGGCCGTCCCCGTGCCGGTACCTCCACCCATACCGGCGGTGATGAAGACAAGGTCCGCGTCGCAGAGCAGGCCCTCGAGAGTCGGCCGGGCCATCTCGGCTGCACGTCTGCCGACATCGGGGAACCCGCCGGCCCCAAGGCCTTTGGTGAGCGACTTGCCGACAAGCACCCTCTTGTCGGCCTGGATCATATCCAGGTGCTGCTTGTCTGTGTTGATCGCGATCGTTTCTGCACCGTTGACCTGCATGTGGTACAGGCGATTGATGGTGTTGTTGCCCGCACCGCCGCACCCTACGATGACAATTCGTGGCTGGCCGAGCATGTCGTCTTCCCCCTCGGAAGAGTCTGTCTTCAGGTATTTCTCACGTTCTGCGTGTTTCAACGCCTCGTTGATGATCGTCTGCATTGAATACCTCCTAAACTTGAAATGAAATTTGATCGGCCTCGCGTAGAACACGGCTTCCATGCCTTTCGAGAAGCGCTCTGACTGAATACCGCACAGCCTCCGATACCGTGGGGAATTCGCCAGCCTCCACCAGCCTCTCGAGCATCTCAACCTGTTGCCGGGGCAATCTGATAGTTATCCGATCCATCATTTCAATCACTCATATCTGACATTTAGCCGCTAAGCGTCTGCCATTTGTCAGACAATCGTAATCTTTCTGTCTGACTGCATCAGATAAGCCATAATAATACTGGTATGGTATAAATACCTTCTGAAATGAACTCCAGCCCGACATAACGGTTTTATGGATAGCAGCCGACAACATACCCTCATAGGATTGCCACAGATATGAGAGAAAATCTCCCCGAAAGGATGGAACATGGCGGCCGGGTGCGCTGGCATCGCACCCGGGAGAGAGGCGAGTTACTCGATTTCAGCGCTAATGTAAACCCTTATCCCCCGGAGATCCCCTGGACGCCGGATCCTTCGGTGCTGAAAGATTACCCGGACGATCGGTATGAGGCACTCAAAGAGGTTATCGGCAGGACATTCGGGCGCGATGCGGCAGAGGTCACTGTCGGCAACGGATCCGTCGAATTGATCCGCGCGTTCTGTTTCGCCATGCTCGGGCGTGGAGATACCGCCTGTATCAGACCTCCGACGTTTGCCGAGTACGAGATGGCAGTACTGCTGGCCGGTGCCCGGTGCACCGTCGATGACAGCGATGCTGCTGTTCGGTTCCTCTGCAACCCGAACAACCCCACCGGAAAGCTCTATACCCGCCTGGAAGTCCTCCAGCTGCTCGCCGAAACAGCGGAGCAGGGGACATGCCTCTTCCTCGACGAAGCGTTCATCGAACTCTCCGACCCGCGCCAGAGCCTCGTCGACGTCTCTCACGAGAATCTCTTCGTCCTGCGCTCCCTGACAAAGAGTTTCACCGTTCCGGGCATCAGGTTCGGATACGGTTTCGGCACGCCCGAACTCATCGAGAGGGTGGAGACCGTGCGCCTTCCCTGGACAGTGAACGCATTCGCCGAGTCCTTTGCTATCGAGGCCTTCCGGCACTACGGCGACCTTGAACGCTCGCGGGAGAGGATTGCCCGGGAGCGGATGTGGCTCTCTCGCCACCTGGACAACCTCGGCCTCACGTGTGAGCCTCCGTCTGCGAACTACATCCTGATAGAGGTCCCGATGGAGGCGGAGGTGCTGGTCGGGCGGCTCTTTTCCCGTGGCATCCTTGTCCGGGACTGCCGGTCGTTCGGGCTCCCCCGCCATATACGCGTGGCTGTGCGGACCCACGAGGAGAACAGGCAACTCATCGAGGCACTCGAAGCATGCTTGCCCTGATCATGGCCGGGGGGCAGGGGTCCCGGCTCCGGATGGGTGAGAAGCCGCTCGTTACCGTCTGCGAAAGACCGATGCTCTCCTATGTCATCGATGCCTTTGGGTCTGCAGGGCATGAGGTGGTCGTGGTCGCCTCGCACCGGACGCCGTTCACCAAAAACTGGTGCCGGGTAAGGGAGATTACCCTCTATGAAGCCGAAGGGCTCGGCTACGTCGAAGATATCCGTGCGGCAGCGGGGGATCTAGGGGAAGAAGGAACGCCCTTCTTCACCTGCGTCTCCGACCTTCCCTGTCTTGCGCCCGATATCATCACCGGTGTCGAGGACGCCTGGCGCCGGACGGGAACGCCGGCATGCTCCACGTGGGTGCCCCGCGACCTCTGTGAAGAGCACGGCTGCCGCACGCAGTATACGGAGATGGTCGACGGCACGCCTGCCTGCCCTGCCGGAATCAACATCCTGACAGCGGGCGATCTCGACGGCCCCCAGGAAGAACTGCGGCTCCTTCTGCACGATCGGAGGCTCGTCTTCAACATCAACACGCGCGATGAGCTGGCGCTGGTGCAGGAGTACCTCTGCCGGAAGCAGATCCCGTAACCTCCGGCGGATGGCTGCACTCACCGACCTCCGATCTTCTCGAGATCCGCTCCGCAGGAGCGTCGTTTCCCACACTTCATTCCTTGAGAGAAACTGTATTATCGGAATATCACCGATATCTCTGTATGGAATCCTGCCGGGAAATCGAACTCGAGGGTCATATCATCGATTCAGGAATTATGACCCTGGTGTTTGATAGGATCATGGATATGGGTGGGGAGTTTGAGATTCTCACATTCAACGTCGGGAAACAGAAGACGGACACGAGTTACGCGCGGCTGCGCGTAACGGCACCCACCGAATGGCAACTCGACTCTATCCTCTCTGAACTGCACAGGCTCGGCGCACGCACCCCCGAGATCAGCGACGTCACCCTTGTACCGGCAGAGGGCGACCGGATCCTTCCAAAGGGGTTCTACTCGACCACCAACCATCCGACCTTCGTGAAATATCAGGACGAATGGCTGCCCGTCGAGCGTATCGAGATGGACTGCCATATTGTGGTCGATGAGAAGGAAAATCGGGCTTTTTGCACCCCGATCTCTAAAATAAAGACCGGCGATGCCGTCGTCGTCAGCGAGGCCGGGGTGCGTGTGGTCTATCCCGAGCGGCCGAGGAAGGTCAGCACGTTCGAGTTCATGCATGGGACCGTCTCGTCGGAGCGGCCGAGCGAGGCGATCATAGCAAAGATTGCCCGTGAGATCCTGGAGATGAAGAAGGAGGGAGGGAAGATTGCGCTCGTCGGCGGCCCGGCAATCGTTCATACGGGAGCGGCCGACGCTCTTGCGAAGATGATACGCGAAGGCTACATTGACGTGCTCTTTGCGGGGAACGCGCTTGCCACTCACGATATCGAGTCCAACCTCTTCGGCACGTCTCTTGGGATGGACGTCAAGACGGGCACGCTCATCACCGGCGGGCATAAGCACCACATCTATGCCATCAGCGAGATCATGCGGGCGGGGTCCATCAAAAACGCGGTCGATCAGGGTGTCGTCACCGGGGGGATCATGTATGAGTGCGTGAAGAAGGGTATCCCGTTCGTCCTTGCCGGATCAATCCGGGATGATGGGCCGCTCCCCGACACGATCACGGATGTCGTGGTGGCGCAGGACACCATGCGCCGCCACATCCACGATATCGGGATGGTGGTGATGGTCGGGACGCTCCTCCACTCGATCGCCGTGGGCAACTGCCTCCCCTCGTATGTCAAGACCGTCTGTGTCGATATCAATCCCGCATCGGTGACGAAACTGATGGACCGCGGCACGACGCAGGCGATCGGTGTCGTGAGCGATGCCGGGACGTTCCTCCCGCTGCTCGCAAAGCAGCTGGAGGAACAGAAGAAGTGCTAGTGGGCTATTTTATCTTATTTTGAGGGTTCTGGTGCGTGAGGAGCGCCGCAGGCGCGGGCAGGGTGGGGGATTTGCCATGGCGATAACCACCACGGTCCAGTGCACGGGGAGATCCCGGGGAAGAACCGGATTCGGGCCCACTCTCCCTTTCTCCCGGGAAACCGGCGTCAGCGCCGCCCCCCGGGCACGGCTTCCCACGGGATATCGCCATGACTGCCCCCGCTCCCCCGTGGCGATATTCCCACGGTCCACTCCGGGGGGAGATCCCGGAGAAGAACCAGACGCGGCTCATCCCCGGATATCAGCCCGGGCACTGCCCCCGCCCCCTCCCGGGCGGGGTGGGGGGACGGAGGGGAGCGCTCTGTGGGGGAGGGGACGAAGGCCAGATATGGTCTGTTATTTTGGAATCGATGTACTAGCGGGTAAGCGGCATACAGAACGGTTCTTCCTGGCCGAGCACAAACTCCCACTCTTCTTTGCACCCGCATTCCATCTCTCTCAAGGCGCGCAGGAGTTCGACATCTCCGGTCAGTGAGTAGTCGCCGATCCCCTTCACGATCGGGCTGTCGCAGGCACCGCAGTTGTGTGGCCCCCGGGTCTGCCCGCCGCCGACGGGGTCGCAGAGGATATGCACCGGAGACTGAATCAGCACGTCAAGGACGCTCCAGAGATACGGCGGGCGATATGCGCTCTGCTTCCAGAGGCGTTCGACCTCAGTCCTGCTCTGGACGGTGCAGAGGTTCATCGATATACTGTCCGCAACCGAGGAGACGTCCCTGATGGAGCGCACCATGTCGTCGCGCGCCTCGCGTTCGGTCAGGAACGGCGGCTTCATCAGCAGGTAGGCCTTGACGCCTGTGCCGGCGGCATGTGCAACCTCTGCGGCGCGGAGGAAGTCGGTATACGAGAACCCCTTATCGATGCTCTTCTCCCTGATGGCGTCGTTCGTGGTCTCCAGGCCCACGGCGACGGAGAGCGGTCTCGTCCAGGCGCCGGTATCGATGCCCTCACGGAACTCCTGGAGCGTATCCGCATCAACGTACTCGGGCCGTGTCTCGGCGATCACGACCTTGCCCCGGAACGCCTCCGCAACGGCGCGCCGGGCAGCGGCGGGGACCTCATCGGGATCGAAGAAACTCCCCGATGTGAAGACCTTCAGCACCTGGTAGTCCTCGTCGCGGAAGTTCTCTTTCACCCAGCGGACCTGGCGGATAAGCCGGTCGGCGAGCTCGTCCCGCGGGAGGTCGGGGTAGCGCTCGTGCCGGTAGCCGCACATACGGCACCGGTTCCAGGAACACCCGCCGCTCCTGAAGATAACCGTCAGCGTATCGAGGATCTGCCCCTCATAGCGGTCTTTCCCCCGCCAGGACGCCAGCGGCTTCTCAATCGATTTGGATAGCATTATACCTCATATTCGTTGATGTACTGGTATGAAAAGGATCGCATGGCTGACGCTCATCGCTGCGATGCTGCTCGTCAGTGCGGCATCAGCCGCGTACGTCGCAATCAGTGCTCCACAGAAGGTATACGTCGGCGACTCGCTCGTCGTCACAGGCACCACGATCGTGGGAGGGCTCTCAAAGCCTTCGCTCAACCCGGGATTCAGCACGGACGTTATCCTGTATTACGCTCAGGGCACAAAGAGCGAAGTAGCCCGGAAGACCATCGTCGTCCAGGAGGACGGTTCATTCTCTGCGACATTCAACACCAGCGGTCTCGGTGCAGGAACGTACTCGGTCGAGATCGTCGATCCCACGCAGACCACCTTCGGGGGCAGTTCGACGAAACTGCAGATCGTCACCCTGGTCGACCGGTCAGGAGCTATAACGATGCACTCGCCGCTCAGTCAGGACTTCGACGGCATTCTTGAGCTTCAGGGTGTAATCGGCGAGATCGGAGACGCGGGAGTACAGGTCCGGGTCGAGCACGATGCCGCCACGGTCTACGGGCCGGAATATATCCGTACTGACAAGAACGGGGCGTTCTCTGCGGCAGTGCCCATATCCGCTGCGGGCTCATACAGGGTCACCTTCTCCGACTCCAGGGGATTCATCGGCACCGTCGTGGTTGTGGTGACGGGCGGACCATCTACGCCGACTCCGACGGTGACGCAGACGATGATATCTGCCAGTGCCCCTGCTACGCGATCCGCCCCGGCGTACTTTGAGGTCGATACCAGGAGCGGCATGGTGACGATCGCAACGTCGGCCGGGATCGACTGGGTGGTCGAGTACATCGACGAGGATGAAAAACTCCATAAAGTCAATGATAAGGGCCTGCTCGAACCCGAGATCGCGGAGTTTGCCGCACGGGGGGGCCTCGTCTACGTCAAGGTCTACCCCATGAGTTACAACGACAGCGGAACGGTGCAGGTCTCGGCCGCGAATGCCGACTCGGTCAGGGCAAGCCAGGCTGCGCCCGGGTTCTTCGGGGACGCGACGCCCACCCCCGCCCAGGCTGCGCCGGTCCCGGTGGCGCTGGCACTCCTCGCACTCCTCGTCGTCGTCCTCGCGCGCCGGGGATGAACAACCTTTTTTTATCCGGCGGCCAATAGGTATAGGCGAGCCGGGATAGTCTAGTCCGGGAAGGCGGTGGCCTTGAAAGCCTCTGGTGCCTGGCACCTCGGGAGTTCAAATCTCCCTCCCGGCGCTCTTTCATGTTTATTCTGGTTTCTGTTGCCCTGGTTGCGAACCGTACTTCTGCACTCGATTGTATACTACGACAGGCGAGCGGGAGCGCATCTAAAGAGGCGGTAGGGCATTGTATGCCCTGTGAAGGGGTATCGATAGGGACGGAACTGTAACGTTAACTGCTCTGGAGAGAGGATGAGCATGCACGCCAGGGGATTGGGAGAATGTTGGGGATCCCGCCCTCCCTTCCCGGCTCCTTTCGTGCGGCAAGTAGCATACCCATAACACGGATTTCCGTTGGTTATCGCCACGCAGGGGGGTGGAGACAGTCTCCTCTCCCCGTCAGCCCCTCCCCTAATGGCGATTCCCCCACAGTCCACTGTACCGAGATTTTCACGAACCCCGGCGGTTCTGTCGATCGCCCTCCCACATGGGCCGGGGAAATAACCCTGGCAGACCCGGGCAAAGGTTCCTCAAAAAAAGGTTTAAAGAATCTTCTCTCCCGCCTTTGGGCCGGGAGCGCACTCGTAGATCTCCCGGATCTTCATGATGAGGAGGCTCTTTGCCGGCGCCTTTGACATCTTCGACCGGACGGTAAACTGCATCTTCTCAAACTCCGGGCCGCTGGTCTTGACTATGACATCGCCCTTGGCCTGGAAACAGCCCTTCGTCTCGGCTCCCCAGATGTATATGGACATCTTCGGGTTCTCAAGGATGTTTGCGAGCGTCTTCTTCATGAAGTTGTCCGCAATCCAGATCGTCTCGTCGTCGACGAGTTCGACGAACCCGATCGGCACTACGTTCGGCCACCCGTCCTTTGAGGCTGTGGCAACCGGGAAGATCTTCATTGCCTGGAACGCCGCTTTCATCTCTTCAGTTAATGCAACCATCGGTTTTCACCAATAGATTTTCTAAACTACAGATTTATATAGTAATTCGTCAGAGAACTGTAGTTACGGCGGCGGTGCTACAGACCCCTGACCCGACAGCCCACGCCGCTCCATCATAGAGACGGATGTTTGACATCATGGAAACTACAAACGGCGGATCGGAACTCACCGCTCTCCGGCATGAGATCGCAGAACTCCGGGCCGAGGTCCGGCGGTATGCCGTCCCGGACGGCCGGCAGGTAGACCTGCTCTTTTCCGAGTTTCGGCGGCAGTGCGCCGAAGCCGCCGTGCGCGGACACATCGAGAACGCAAGCGACCTGATCGGCCGCGAGGCTTCGGGCTGCCCTCTCGAGGGACGGTGCAGGGCTGCTTTTGCCGCCCTCTTCGAGAGCGCGATCGAGCACCTGAAGATGGGAGAGGTACCGGCCGGGGCTGTTGGTGCTGTCAGGGAACAACTCGCAGAACTGCAGCGATGCGCTCCGACCGACCACTGTGCCCCCTGTTTTCGGGAAGCAGGCAGGCAGTTCGACCGCCAACTCCGGATGCTCGAATCGATCCATGGTTACCGGGACGGGCGGGGGGAAGAGCATACCATCGAGGCCCTCTCACCGGAGGATGTCGCAAACACGATCTGCTACCCTCTGAGCAGCCCTCACCGGGTTCGGATCCTCAAATCTCTCTACCACGAAGGGAAGTCGTTCTCTGACCTCGCAAAGATCACCGATCTGCGCGGGGGCAACCTCCTCTTCCACCTGGAGAAACTCCTGGCAGGCGGCCTGATCCGGCAGCGCAAAGACCGCGGTGAATACTGCATCAGCTTGAGCGGCTACGAATCGCTCAGAGCGCTCTCGGAACTCAACTGGAAGGTCCGGGAGAGTAGCATCCATACCGGCAGGAATGGGGAAGGGCGGAATCGTGACTGAGGGGAGAGATCACGGTTCAAAGTCCATCACGACGGCGGAGTGGTCGCTCAACCCCTGCCCCCGGAGGTCATGCAGGTACCAGCACGCCGTCGGGTTGAGGCGCGCAGACGCGAAGATGTGATCGTAGCGCTTGCACTTCGGGACATCTTCAGGCCCGCGGTCGGGACACCAGCTGTACTCCCTCGCCCGGTAACCGTGCAGCCTCCGGAAGACATCAGGGAGGTCGTACTCCGCAAGGCCGGTGAGAACGTTCATCTCGGCGTTATACCACCATCTCCTCGGCCGCCCGAGATACTCGTCGCTCTCGGAGACCGTGGCGTAGGTTTTGTCAGGGAGGATATCGCGGTAGAAGGGAACGATCGTCCCGTCGGGGAGCTCTGCTTCCGGTATGTGGAGGTCCCCGCAGAAGACCCGCGGTCTTGCCGACCTGACGGCAAGGCGCCGGTAGATCCCGACCAGCGTCTCGGCCTTCGCGATCTCATTTCTCCGGCTGCCTATCGCCGTGGGCACATGGACGTTGTGGATCTCGAACTCGCCTGTGGGTGCGCTGACGACGGCAGAGACCACCCGCTGCTTCCACGGTATATCGAAGTCGAGGGGGTTTAGCGGGGTAAGGGGATACCTGCTTGCTATCAGGCATCCGAAATCCTTTGCTTCACCCGATGGTGAGCACTGCTCGGAGAGCCGGGAGATGCTGTACGCAAACTGGAACGGGTCGCTTGCGTTCCGTGTGCGGAGGTCGTTTAACCGCTCGGCCATGTAGGCCACCCGCGCAATCTCCACCAGAGCAAGGCTGTCGACGGAGTAGGACAACCCAAAGTTCTCCAGTTCTTCACGAAAGAGCGGCAGAGCCCGGTCCGTCACCTCCTGGAAGGCGACGATATCCGGGGAGTGCTGGCAGACTGCTTCGACTTTCTTCTCCACGCTCTTTGTACCGGAGCGAAAGAGATCAACGTTCCATGATATGAGCCGCATGGTCCTGGTACATTGCGCATTGACCCTGCATGCTCATTAACACATCGAGTTGAGAGCGGCAGTGCGGTACCGGCGCTACCGTGGACGGCGCTCGATCCCGCGGGCCGGCACATGCCCGGGGGATGCCTCCCGGCAGGCTGCCGGGAAGCGCCCGTGAAAAAACGGGCAGGGATCTTCGGGACGGCACCGGACCCCGCGCCGGCTCCCCGCCGGGGTGAACGCCCCCTCACAGCGGCCCTATAGGATAGAACCTTCCGGTGTCCTCTCTTCTCCGGGCGTGACCTCTTCTCCGGGGGTCGTCTCTTCCTCTTCGGGTGTCACCGTCGGTTCAGGGGTTTCAGAGACATTCAGGTACATCCCCGCGTCCCAGTCGATCTGCTCTTCGCCTGCCCCGAGTTCGAACTGTGCGGTGGTGCCGCTGGACGGGTCGGCGTCACTATCCGCGTCATCACTGCCCTGGTCGGGTGCAGTGAACGTGTAGTCGGCCGGTGCTTCGAACCTCACGGAGTACGTTCCCGGCAGGATGCCGGTGAAGAGATAGGCGCCGCCCGCGCCGGTCGTTACGGTGGTGACCTCAGAACCGTCCGCGCCGATGAGGATGACGCCGACGTCCGAAAGCCCGGGCTCACCCGGGTCCTGGATACCGTCCTGGTTGGTGTCCTCCCAGACAAAGTCGCCGATACTCCCGTTTTCGGCCGGAACCTCTGCAGGCGTCAGGTTCAACCCCGCGTCCCAGTCAAGCTGTGTCTCGTTCCCGGCGAGCGTGATGCTTGCCGTCCTGCCGGTCGCCGGGTCGGCGTCGCTGTCCCGCGCGTCGTCGGCGCCCTGATTGGCCGGCGTGAAGTTGTAGCCTTCCGGCAGTCCAAAGACCAGGTGGTACTCGCCCGCCGGGAGAGCGGTGAAGAGGTAGGCCCCATCTGCATCCGTCGTCGTTGAATTGGCGAGGGTCTCGTTTGCGTAGTAGAGCTCGACGATGGCGCCGGCAATGCCTTCCTCACCCTTGTCCTGGATGCCGTTCCCGTCGGTGTCGTTCCAGACGAGGTCCCCGATGGTGCTGTTGGTCAGAGGCCGGCTTGGGGATTTGGCGATCCCTACGTTCATCACCGCCAGGGCCTTCCCGGTTCGGATCTCGATCACCGTCGATCTGCCTGTTTGGGGATCCAGGTCGGATCCTTCGACGGGGCAGGTGAATTCGTAACCGGGCGGAAGCGTAAACTGCAGAGAGTACTCTCCCAAAGTGAGATTCGTAAAGATATACGTCCCGTTCCCGTCTGTAACGGATGTGGTCGTACCGGAGTCCGTGAGCCCGTTAGAAGCCAGAAGTTGCACCTCTATCCCGGGGACGCCCGCTTCATCGGCATCAAGTTCATTGTTTCTGTTGGTATCGTTCACGACTCCGCCCAGTATGACGCCTATCCCCGTGGTGTTAACATCAGGAGGGGGATGGGTTTCATTTTCATAGACGATATCCGGGAAACCGGAATCCCCCGAAGATGGGGTGTTTTCGGACGGGAGACTACCGGGGGAACCGGGCGTAAGGGAGGCCCCGGAATTTGCCTGCACGGTATCGCCGGTGCCTGCACTCTGCACGAGTCCTGTTACCATCTGAAGTATACCCGGCAGCCATGAATGAAGGATACCGTCGACGTAGACATCCACCGTGCCGTCAAAGAGACTCGCTCCTCCCATACCGGTGCCGGCGATCGCCCCCGCCGATCCCGTCAGGTCGAGAGGTGAGAGTATCGGGGCTACAAGGCAGATACCCATCCAGTTCAGGGGCGGCGGACAGAGGAACCAGTGTGCCAGGTCCCTGCCGACCTGCCCCCAATCCGTTGAACCTCTGAAGGAGCCGGATTTGCGCAGGAGTCCGACATCCCATTGTTTCTGCGAGTCCCCCACTCCGAGCGTGATCGGGGGGGCGATGAACCCATACCCGTTGCTGTCGAGGACAAGCCCCACATTGTTCCGCCCGGCACCGTACTGATCGAACTTCGTGAACGCAGCCCAGGCGGGCGGCTTGACAACCAGACCGTACTGTCCCGGTGCCAGACCCGAGAACAGGAAGACCCCGTTCGCGTCTGTCGCATCCGTCGCAACCCTTGTGTACTGCCCGCCGCCGTCATGTTTCATCAGCGAGACAACGACACCGGCTACAGCGCCGTGATCTCCGGCTGCAGAATCTTCGAGGATACCGTTGCCGTTATCCTCCCAGACCGTTCCGCCGATCTCACCCGTGAAACGGGTCATGCCCGCATCCCAGTGATCCTTTATTTCGCCGGCCCGGAGGGTGAAACTCTCGGTCATGCCGGAGAGGGGATCGACGTCGCTGTCCTCGTTGTCATTGCCCTGATCCGGCTTCGCCACGAATTTATACCCGGCGATAAGGCTGAATTCAAGGTAGTAGTTCCCCGGCGGAACGTTCTTGAACTGGTATATTCCATCCGCATTGGTCGTAGTCCTGTCCTGAATCGTTCCCACGCCGTCGGCTTTACGAAGTTTCACCTCGATATTCGGAATGCCCGGTTCCTGGTTGGCCTGCTCTCGCTGCTGTATGTTGTCCCCGTTTACGTCCTCCCAGACTCTGCCGTGAACCTCCGCCGTCGTTCCCGGCGCCGGCCCCGTGACCAGCCCTGCATCCCACCGATCCTGTAATTCGTTCTCCTTGAGTGCGATTACACCCGTCCGGCCGGTCGTCTGGTCCGCATCGCTGTCCTTTGCGGCGTCGCTCCCGGCGCCTTTCACGGTGAATGCCGCGCTCTCGGGGGCTACGAATTCGACGATGTAGTTCCCGGCCGCCAGATCAGCAAACAGATACTTGCCGTTTGCATCGGTCTTCACCTCGCGCGGGTTTCCGCCGGCACCTGGGACCGGGTTGCCGGTCCCGTCCAGCAGCCGCACGGTGACGCCGGCTACGCCCTTCTCGCCCGTATCCTGGATGCCGTCCTTGTTAGTGTCCTCCCAGACGAGATCGCCGATCTGCCCGCCGGTCGACGGCGCCTGTTTGATCATCCCGGCATCCCACTTGAGCTGTCTCTCTCCCGCCCTGAGGGCGATCTTCGCGGTCCTGCCGGTCGTCTGGTCAGCGTCGCTGTCTTTAGCGTCGTCACCCCCGGCATCTGTCTTGGTGAACGTATATCCTTTCGGGGGGCTGAACCTGACATAATAGTCGCCGGGCTGCAGACCGCTGAAGACGTAATTGCCCCTCGAATCAGTCACCCTGGTGGCAATCTCCTGCTGCTGCGCATTCAGGAGTTTGACGGTGACGCCCTGTATCCCGGGCTCACCGCCATCCTGGATGCCGTTTTTGTTCGTATCGCTCCAGACGAAGTCGCCGATACTGCCGGTCTTCGGCTTGGGTGTTATTGTCGGTTTCGGCGTCGGCGGGGGGCACTGCGCGGGGCAGACTTTCGGCGGTTTCGGCGGCTTTGACGGCGGTTTTGTCACCGTCTTCGGTTTCGTGGTCAGTTTTACGACCCAGGCATCGGTCTCCGGCGTGCCGCCCTTCTTTGTGCTGTTGAAGGTCCCCGCAAAGACATACTCGGATGCCGCCGTCTGGATGACCGACGCTGCCCGGTCGCCCGGGTTCGCGCCCCCGATCGTCAGGTCGCCCTCGACGGCCCCCGTGCCATCAAGTTTCACGACCCAGGCGTCGTTATCGAGCGGCGACTTTCCGGTTCTGCCGACAAAGAGGTATCCGCCGTCGCGAGTGGCGATGATCGATCCGGTCGACTCGTTCTCGCCCGCGTCCCCATAGGTCCAGTTCCAGGCGACCTTCCCGTCCGGTCTCATCTTGACGACCAGGGCGTCATCATCCGTCCTGCCGGAGGCGGCCCTGCTCATGTAACTCCCCGAAAAGACGAAACCCCCGTCCGGCGCAAGGACGATTGACCGGGCAGTGTCGTTCTCCGCACCGCCGAAGGTCACGTTCCAGGCCTCGCTCCCGGACGGGTCGATCTTCTGGACGAACGCATCGGTCTCGAACGCTTCAAACGACTCCGTGCTTCCTGCAACACCGATATCGCCGGACGGTGCCGCGACGACCGCGTATGCCGAATCGTTAAGCTCCGGCTCCCCGAAGGTGCGGCTCCACTCCTCCGACCCGGAACCGTTGAGCTTGATCACCAGCGCATCGGTGTCCGGTTCTCCCCAGAACGCCGTTGCACCGACGACAATGTAACCTCCGTCCGCTGTTTCGGCGACCGCGTATGCCGTGGCGTTGTCATCGGGCCCACCGAACGTCTCATTCCAGATGATATCACCCGTTGGGCTGAATTTCACGACCAGGACGTTGGTATCTCTCCGGTTTTCCCCGGTCACGAAGGTGAGCGTCCCCGCAAAGAGGTAGTTCCCGTCCGATGTGTTGATCACTGAGCGGGCCGTATCCTTACCGGGGTCACCGTAGGTCCTGTTCCATCGTTCGGCGCCTGATCCAGAGAGATCGACCACCCAGGCGTCGGTCTCTCCAGCGCCAAACGATCCGGTCTCGCCGGCGAAGACGTATCCCCTGTCCCCCGGGACCTGGACGATCGAGTATGCGGAATCGTTCGCGCCAGGTTTGCCATAGGTCTTGTTCCACACCACGGAGAGGTCTACGACAGCGGCGCCGGCGACAGTTGCCAGTGCGCAGGCTAACACTACAAAGATCAGAATGCTCTCTTTTCTCATCTCCTCAACTCCTCAGACAGTCTGTCCCAGCAGGCAGGTGCTTCGGGGTGATGATATCCATGAAACGTTCGAGTCCCGCCATGTGAATGGAAGAGATGGCCGTGATGGGTCGTGCGGCACATTTCAGAACGACGTACGGGTGCATGAAAGGATTTTCTCGTCAGCTGGCCTTCTGCGAATCAACGATCAGTGCGGTGGTCGAAGCACCTTCGATCTGCGACGAGATCAAAATATTTATGAGTATATATTAATCTTCTCTATAAAATTGGATGAGCCTGGGACGGCGCCTATCTCACCGGGAATCCTTCCTCCGGCACCTGCCGGGCAGACGGCCTCATGGCGGGTGGAGGATATTTTGGGGGTCGCGTCCGGGTGCCGGGATCCTCCACCTGAAAGGAGACCTTACCGGGCAGCGAGAGGCTGCAGCCCCCCGCCTGATGCTCCCCTCTCCTCTTTGCGGGCGGCACCTCTCCACCGATTCCGTCTTCCGGGACTTGCGGGGCGGATCCACCCGGCGTGCAGCGTCACGGCCGGGAGGAGTATCGGGACGACAGCCGCGTCACCCGCTCCGGCGCCCCGGTCCGATCCCCTCTTCCACGCAGTGCTTATCGATGGCATCAAGGAACCTCCTGCCGTAGCGCTGCAGTTTCCCCTCGCTGACACCATAGATCTCGAGAAGCGCAACACCGGTGCGCGGGTAGCACTTCGCCATCTCCTTGAGGCTCCGGTCGTGGAAGACGACGAACGGCGGCACGCGCTCAAGGTCGGCAACGATTTTCCGGAGCCGGCGGAGCCGGAGGAAGAGGGCTTCGTCGTAGTCTTCCCCGGCCTCCACAGCAACGACGCCCTCCGGCCCCGGCTCCGTGAGCGGCACCGGGAGGTCGCCCGCGAGAACCGCCCGGCTCCGTTCGTTCAGCGTAAGGACCGGGTAACGGCCGCCGGTCGATGTGATGAACCCCTTCCGGACCAGCTCCTGGATGAAGAGCAGCCACTGGTCGCGTGTATAGCCCCCGCCGGTGTTGTAGGCCGGGAGGGCATCGTGCCTGTTCTCGCGGATCCTCGCGACGTTCGCTCCGGTCAGGACGTCGGCGACATACGACGCCCCGAACCGCTCCCCGACCTCGCCGATGCAGGTGATGACCGTCGATGCAACCTCTGTCCCATCGAAGACCTTCACCGGTGTCTCGCACCGGTCGCACCCGCCGCATTGCTCCTCAGGGTAGGCCTCGCCGAAGTAGGTGAGCAGGAACTTCCTCCGGCACCCGGCGGTCTCGCAGTAGTCGAGCATCGCTCCCGCCTTACGGTAGGCTACGTCCTTCTGCACCGCATCGGTACACTCCTTCTCGATGATGTACCGGATCGTGTTGTAGTCGCCCCGGCTATAGAAGAGGATACAGTCGGCCGCCTCCCCGTCCCTCCCGGCCCGGCCGGTCTCCTGGTAGTAGGACTCGATATCCTTTGGGAGGTCGGTATGGATGACGAACCGGACATCGGGTTTGTCGATCCCCATGCCGAAGGCGACGGTGGCGCAGATGATGGCAGCGTCACCGTGTGAGAAGGCCTCCTGGTTCTCCGCGCGTACGGCATCAGGGAGGCCGGCGTGGTAGGGAAGGGCCGAAAAGCCCCTGTCCCGGAGTTTCACCGCGAGGTCTTCCGTCGCCTTCTGGGAGAAGCAGTAGATGATCCCGGCGTCGTCCCGGTGCTCGCTCAGGTATCTCACAAGCCTCGGGAAGTAGCGGGCCTTCGGCACCACCCGGTAGGTGAGGTTCTTCCGGTTGAAACTCCCGACAAACCGGGCCGGGTTCTTCAGGGCGAGCTGCACTGCAATGTCGTCCTGGACGGCGGGGATGGCGGTCGCGGTCAGGGCGATGATCGGGACCGTGGGGAACCGTTCTTTGAGCACCCGGAGCCGGCGGTACTCAGGCCGGAAGTTATGCCCCCACATCGATATGCAGTGCGCCTCGTCGATGGCGATGAGCCGGACACCGGCCTTTGCTATGAGCGAGAGGAAGAACGGCTGCACGGCCCTTTCCGGCGAAACGTAGAGGACCCGGATGCGGCCTTCGAGGATCACCCGCTCGATGATCTGCCGCTCCCCGTACCCGAGCGAACTGTTGATCGTCGCCGCGGGGATGCCATTCGCCCGGAGACCGTCGACCTGGTCTTTCATCAGGGCGATGAGCGGTGAGACGACGACCGTCAGCCCGCCGAAGACGAGCGCCGGGAGCTGATAGCAGAGAGATTTGCCGCCCCCGGTCGCCATGACGGCAAGGACGTCCCTTCTAGCGAGGACGGCATCGACGACCTCTTCCTGGTGGGGGAGGAACGATGTATAGCCGAAGTATTTCTCAAGAGCAGTGTGCTTTGCACCCATTGCGTCACGTAACCGGATAGATTGTTATTACAGTTGGATGAGGGCCGGGATAGTGTTTGCTGTCTTCGGCCGGTATCTGCTGGCTAACTCCGTCGCCGGCTAACTCCGTCAATAGCAGGTTGCGCCCCAGGGAGCGATAGAGATGCGTTCTTCCGCGCTCGCGGTTCCCGCCAGCAGCCGGGGCGGTTGCCCGTAAGGCGCTTCCGGGGTTGTGCCTCTACGCCATACCTGCATCGAAGCGCATATCCGCCGGGAGTGCACTTACTGGAAAGATATGAAGAATATTGATATGGCGATTGAGGGGAACATCCTCACCATACGCGTGGATCTCGGGAAAGATTTCGGTGAGTCGAAGAGCGGGAAGTCAATCACGATCGCCTCCACCGAGGGTAACATCGCGGTGCCGGGGCACGAGGAGATCAAGATCGGCCTGAACATATACCGGAAGAAGTGATCGGGCCGTCACTCCGGGGCACCAGCGCACCGGAGCGAGCGGTGGACCACCCGGATGGGGCAGCGGTCGCAGAGCGGCGATTTTCTGCAGACGGTCTTTCCCAGGTGAACGATCTGGGCATGATAATCGTTGAAGAGTTCTGCGTCCGGGTTGAGATTGTCGGCGAAGAGGCGCTGTGTCCTGTCGTACGATGCCTTCTCCGGCAGGAGGCCGTAACGCGTGAATACCCGCCGGGTGTAGGCGTCGACGACGAAGACCGGTTTCTCACAGGCGTAGAGCAGGATGGTATCCACGGTCTCCTTCCCGAGGCCCGGGAGAGAGAGCAGGCGCTCGCGCAGGGCCTCGGTCCCCGTGGCCGCCATCACCGCCGGATCCGCCTGAAACTCCGTAACGTAGACCCGGGCGAACTCCCGGATCCGCTCTGCTTTCTGGTTATAGAACCGGGAAGAGACGATCAGGCGGGCGATATCGCCGGCATCTGCCGCAGCGAGGCGGCCTGGATCGAGCATCCCGGCGCTCTCCAGGCTCGCGACGGCCTGCGCCGCGTTCGTCCAGGAGACGTTCTGGGCGAGGATAGCGCCGACCATCGTCTCGAAAGCGGTCTTTGCGGGCCACCAGTGCTGGTGGCCGAACGCCGCGGAGAGGGCACCGTAGATCGCAGGGAGGTCGTCGGTTAGGGTTGTCATCGGCATACGTCCTCCCGCCACCACGGTTCTGCAGCGATCGGCATCCGCCAGTCGGTGCTGAAAGCCCGATCGGTCACCCTGAGCCCGGGTGGAGCCTGCCGGCGCTTGAACTCCGCCTGCCTGACCATCCGGAGGACCTGGTGGACGGTCCCGGCAGGATACCCGGCAGCGATGATATCGTCGGGCGACTCGAAGCAGTCGATGTGACGGTGCAGGATCGCGTCGAGGAGGTCGTAGGGAGGGAGAACCTCCTGGTCGGTCTGGTCGGGCCGGAGCTCCGCAGAGGGGGGCTTCGCGAGCACCCGTTCGGGAATGGTAGGGCGCCTCGCGTTCAGCCACCGGGCAATCCGGTAGACCATCTCCTTCGGGACGTCGGCGATCACGGAAAGTCCCCCTGCCATATCTCCGTAGAGGGTGGAGTAGCCGACCGCGGCCTCTGACTTGTTCCCGGTCGAGAGGAGCAGGGAGCCGAACTTGTTCGCGAGGGCCATCAGGACCGCCGCCCGGATCCTGGCCTGCAGGTTCTCTTCGGTGGTGTCGGGGGCAAGCCCCGCGAAGACTCCCGCGAGGACCCCGTCGAACGCCTCCATCACCGGAGTGATCGGGAGAGTGTGCACCCGGACACCGAGGTTTTCTGCAAGTTCGTGGGCATCCTCGATGCTTTCTGTGGAGGTGTAGGGAGAGGGGAGGAGCACCCCGAGGACGTTCTCTGGTCCGAGGGCCTCGACGGCGACTGCGGCCACAAGCGATGAGTCGATCCCGCCGGAGAGGCCGAGGAGGACCGATGCAAAGCCGCACTTGTGGGTGTAGTCGCGGGTGCCGAGCACCAGCGCCCGCCAGATCTCGGACTCCGGGCCCAGGTCGTCGGGAGCGACTGTCTGCGGAGTGGGGTGGGCGAGATCGACGGTCACGAGATCCTCAGCAAAGGCCGCGCCCCGGGCGATGAGTGTCCCGTCTGCGCTGAAGACAGAACTCCGGCCGTCAAAGACCAGGTCGTCGTTTCCGCCGACGAGGTTTACTGCGGCGATTGTGACCCGGTGGTCCCGTGCGGTGCGGGAGAGCGCCTCCTCGCGCCGGCCCTGCCGGCCGGCGGCAAACGGTGATGCGGAGAGGTTCACGATCACTTCCGCGCCGGCGCGGACCAGTTCACCGGCAGGATCGATGTGGTGCCGCCGGCCACACCAGATCTCCTCGCCGATAGAGATCCCGACCTTCCTCCCGCCGAGGCGGAGGATCTGGGGGATCAGGGCCGCCGGCTCAAAGTAGCGGTCTTCATCGAATATGCCGGGGGAGAGGCGGGCCTTCCGGAACGTCTCCTCTACCGCCCCGTTCCGGAGGAGGGCGGTGGCGTTGAAGAGCGGCCGGCCGGTGCCGGCGAGGTTTGGTGCGGCGAGGCCGACGAGGACCGGCGGCGCATCCCGGAGATCGGCGGCCAGGTCTTCAAGGACGGCAAGGCTCCTCTTCACGAACCCCTTCCCGAGAAGCAGGTCCCGGGGCGGGCACCCGGTCAGGGAGAGTTCCGGGGTCACGACCAGGTCCGGCCGGTAACAAGATGCCTCACCGACGCCCGCCGCTATCCGGTCGGCGTTGCCGGTGAGGTCTCCGACAACCGTGTTCACCTGGAGGAGTGAGATCTTCATAGTTTTCCCGGATAATTCTGATCAGTTATGGCGGAACGGAGAGCATATGCCTTTGCATGACCGCGTTCTCATATCCGGGGGGCGCGCAGCGTGGCCGGGACATCCAGGTAGCCGCCGGAAAACCCTCATGTAGATGCTCCCGTTACCTGATCCGGAAACTATAAAGAGCGATCATTTTTAAAGGTCAGAAATGAAAGCGGCCTATAGAAAACCATGCGCAACGCCCACTGTAGAGACAAAATTCATGCCCTGTGCGACGGGATAGCGTGCACACAGCCCCTCCAGGGTCAGAGGGGGGCGGCCTGATGACCGGGCAGCGCCAGTTCGCAGGCATAGCCGGAGAGGATGCCCGCCTTCCCCTGCTTGCGGCATCGGTCGTCGTCGCTTTCGGCGCAAACGCTGCCGGGCTTTTTGCCGGCATCACCAATGTCTTTCCGCATCTCATGTATCTGCCGATCGTGCTTGCCGCCTACTGGTTCTCCCGCAGTGGATCCGCCTTCTCGCTTGTTCTCGCTCTTGGATACCTGGCAATGACCCTGCCTTTCATCAGAGGAGACGCCGGACTGATCGTCGCGGCGCTCGCGCGTGCGATGGCCTTCGTCGCCATCGGCGTTATCATATCGTTCCTCTCCCTGAGACTGCGAGAACGGGAACAGCGGTACCGCGCGGTCTTTGATAATTCAGAAGCAGGGGCGTTCATCATTGCACCGGGGGATGCTGAACCGCGTATTGAGGAGACCAACTACGTGGGCGCTACCCTCCTCGGCTCCAGGGCAGACAGCCTGATCGGAGAGCCCATCACCCGGTTCCTCGACGACCCCGGTGTCTGGAGAGAGTTCCAGGCGAAAGTCCGCCTGGACGGTGCGGTCTATGGGTATGAAGTGGCCCTCCGCCGCCCGGACGGGGCCGCTGTCCAGGTGCTCGAATCGGGAGGGCTGCTCCCGGATGGGCGGATCATCCTCACGCTTGTCGATATCACCGCCCGGACGAATGCCGAAGATGCCCTCCGCCAGGTCAACACCAAACTGAACATGATGGGACGCCTCACCCGGAACGACCTGATGGCGGCGGTATCAGCACTCCTCAGGCGGATCGGTGAGGGGATGCAACAGTTTGATGAACCCGTCGTCCGTCGGTACCTGGAGAGCCTGGAAGAGAGCGCCCGGATTGTGCAACGCAGTGCGGAGATCACCCGGGATTACCAGGACCTTGGCCTCCGGCCGGCGGGCTGGCAGCCCTTGCAGAGCGTGATCCGGGAGGTGACGTCGTGCCTCCTGCTACCCGGGATATCTGTCCGGGCCTGGGTGGAGCGGGTCGAGATCTTCGCCGACCCGATGCTCGACCGGGTCTTTTCGAACCTCATCAAGAGTTCTGCTCGCCACGGGAAGACCGTGTCGCAGGTCGTCATCACTTACCAGATCACGGATGATGGACTCTTGATCTACGTCGAGGACGACGGTGTGGGTATCCCCGAAGCAGAGAAAGAGAAGATCTTCGAGTACGGTGCCTACGCCGGGGGAGGGCTCGGGCTCTTCCTGGTCCGCGAGGTTCTCTCGATCACGAATATGACGATCCGGGAGACCGGGAAACCCGGCGAGGGGGCCAGGTTCGAGATACACGTTTCGCCGGACGGCTACCGGGTTGTGTGAGGTGAAAACCGTGTTTACAAAGGTGCTCATTGCGACGGATCTCTCCGAAGCCTCCGTAACCATGGTGGAGCGGGTCGGTGAGGTCCCCGGGGTCCGCGAGGTCATCCTCTTCCACGTCCGGACCTCGGCCGGCCCCATACCCGCCGATGGTCCGCTCCGCCGGATGCAGGAATTGGTGCGGCGGCAGCGCATCCCCGCGGAGGTGGTGATCGCGGAGAACGACGGGGCGCCTGTTCCTGAGAGGATACTCAGGGCTGCCACCGAGACGGACGTCGACCTGATTGCAATGGGCGTCAACCAGGGGATCCTCAGAAACCTCTTCGGCGAGAACGCCGCGGCCACCGTGCTCCGGGGTGCGAAGACGCATGTCCTGATCGTTCCGCAGCCTGCAGAGGGCAGGCCGCCACTCTTTGAGCGGCTGCTGGTGCCGACCGATCTCTCGGTCCCGGCGCCGGAGGTCCGCTCACTCCTGGAGTTTCCCGCCGGAGACGGGACGGCGGTGCTCCTGCACGTCATCGAGCCCGGACATGCAGGCACGGAGCTGGAGGTGGGCAGGCGGCTCTCTACTCTCCGCAAAGATATCACACTCCCGCCGGGACGGGACATCCAGGTCCTGGTGCGTACCGGGAGCCCGGCGCGCACCATCTGTGCAGTGGCAGAAGATATTGGCGCCTCTGCAATCATCATCCCGCGTATGAGCAAGCGCGATGCCGCGGGAAGCGTACTGCTCGGAAGCGTCACCGCCGGTGTCGCACAGTGCGTAAAGCCGCCGGTACTGGTGCTGGCAGTCCCGATCCACCTCGCGGTCGAGACCCGGGAACTGCGAAGAGAGGAATTCGTGCTCGCTGAGGAGATCTGGACCGACTACCACCAGTTAAAAGCAGACCCGGAGACGGACAGGATATTCGGGGTCTTCGCAGACGATATCCTCGTCTCCGTCGCCCGGTGCCGCCGGCACCCGGACGGCTACGAGGTGGACGGTGTCTTCACTCCGGTCCGGTTCCGGGGAAGAGGATATGCCCGGAGGGTGATGGATGCACTCGTCGAAGCGTGCCAGCATGACACCCTCTTCATGCACTCGGTCCGGAACCTCGTCGATTTCTACGGGACATACGGGTTTATGTCGATACCGGAGAGCGCCCTTCCGCCGACCATCCGGGCGAGGTTCGCGTTTGCCCTCGGCGAGATGGAAGGCGCAAACGTCCAGCCGATGCGCCGGGTGCGAGGCCCGTTCCGGAGATAGTGCCCTGGCAAGCAATCCTTGAGTTCTGCCGCCCGCCGGCCTCAACTACACGAAGGTCTACCTGGTTCAGTCGTCGTAGAGCACCATGGCTTCGGCATCGTCGTCGATATCGTCGGAGTACGGGAGATCGATGACAACCGCGCCATCTTCTAGAATATCACCGATCTCGATATATACCCCTGCAGGGAACTCTCGCTCTTCTGTTCTGCCGTCAGAACGTTTGACATACGCCCACATGCTGTACCTCCACGAATCCATTGTTTCAGGGCTCCCGATGCACCGGGGCCAAGGTCGGGCCCGAGACCCGGTGCACCCACGAGAGCATGCTCCTATTCCAGTATCAGATAATAGTCAAATAAAGATTTTCCGGTGCAGAGAACCTGAGAATATCCGAATGTTCTGGATTCTGGAGTTGCTGTGTGTAAAAGCGCATAGCAAGAGGTCGGAGGGTAATATTCTTCTCTGAATTCCCGGCAGGCGGCACGGCCGGGATAATGCACAGCCATATATATCGTGACAGCGGTCAAGATCACATACATGCGTATCGGGCTCCTCTCTGACACACACGACAACCTCCAGATGGTAGATGCAGCCGTAGAGCAGCTGAACAGAGAAGAGGTAGGCCTGGTCCTCCATGCCGGAGACTACGTATCTCCGTTCGTCATCCCCCGGCTGGCGAACTTGAAGTCACCCATGATCGGTGTTTTCGGGAACAACGACGGCGACCGCCAGCGCCTGGTCGCGCAGTTTGCCGAACATGGCCGACTCAGCCTGCGTGGGACCTTTGCCGCCGTCGCCGCGGGCGGCATGACTGTCGGGCTGCTCCACGGGGATGACCGTGAACTCCTGCAGGCGCTCGCCGGACGGAAGGCCTTTGATATCGTGATCCACGGCCATACTCACCAGGCAGAGGTCAGAAATCTTGGGGGGACTCTGGTCGTCAACCCCGGGGAGGTCTGCGGTTACCTGACCGGCCGGCCGACCATCGCCGTGCTGGATACGGCGACCCGGGACGTTGAACTGATCTCCCTCTGACCCGGCAAGATGCGGGAAAAAAGCACGGTGCGGGTTATACCGCATCCGGATTGCCGGGCTCTTTGCCGAGTTCTCTTCCGAAGTCCCAGGCAGGAGTGCCGGCATTCCCGAGATCCGCTCTGATGGTCGCCCCGGAGACCTCGAGGGTTGCGGGCACATCGAAGTAAAGATAGCCTTTCAGCGACTCGTACCGATCGAGTGTCTTCCTGTCGAACGACTCTCCGAGTGAGGTGAAGGCCGGGACCTCCAGGGGTTCAAATGTCGTCCCCTGGCATTCGAGAACGAAAGCGTCCCGCCCGGGAGTCTCGACGGCGTAGAGGTCGGAGTCGCCCTTGTGCCCGAGGTTTGTCCCCTTGATGACAACAAGGAGGAACATACGCCCTTCACCTGCCTCAGTCTTCACCTCTGATTCGTTGGTAGAGGCCGCCTTGTATGCCGTTACGGTCCGGGTAGACTCCGCGAGCAGCGAGGCCATATTCTCGCCTGACGGGTCGTCGTAGGTGTAGCGCTCTCCGAGAGGCAGTGTCTCTGCAGGCGGTGCGACCAGAACCGGCCCGGTCCCGGCAAAAACGGCGGGCGCCTCCGCGGCTGGGGTGGTGGCGGTGCGGGCCGGCTGCACCTCGACGGCCTGCTGGCCGACCGCTTCAAGACCCTCTGATGCTATGGCCAGATCCCTGAAGGCCGTGGGAACGGCATCTCCGCCGGCATCCGTTGAACCGAGAAGCATCTCGCTAGCCGTGGAGTATGCCGAGAGCGACCTGATGAACTCGTCCTTGACAGGTTGCTGAACCGGGGAGACCTGGAGCGGCTGCACCTCGCCGAGCAGCCTGATGGAGAAGGCATGCAGGTCGTCCGCTGCTATAGAGGCGGCATCCCAATCCTGCAGGTAGAGGGCATGGGCATGCTCCATCGAGAGTCTCATCAGGCGGATGCTGGCAGTGTTGATCAGTCCCGCCAGCCGTTCGTCGTCGTAGCTGTCGGTCCCGCCGGGAGCTGCATCGACCACAGGAACCGGAGCAAGGGGCGGGCTGTTGGTGTCGTCCGGAGCTGCAGACATCGCCGGTTCTGTGTCGGCGCCGACGAGCAGGTCGGGAACCCCGGCATTGTCCGGGGTCGGGAATGCATCAGAGGCATCCTCTTCGTCCGGGAGTGCCGGGATACCGGAAGGCTCCGCTCCGTCCTCTGCCGCCGGTGTACCGCCGAAGGGGATCTGGAACAGTTCCCCCGACTCCAGCGCCGTGAGCCCCTGGCCTGAGCCGGCAACAGCTGGTACAGAGAGGAGGAATCCCGCGCAGACGGCAATTCCAATGAAAATTAGAGCGTTCGTATGGTGCTTGCTCATGTACATTTTTCTTCCGGTTGATAAATATAAATATTATTATATTATCTGTTTGAAAAAAGAGCCCCTGTAAAGAAACTGTTTCCGATATCGGCCGGTATCCACCTGCCGTAGTTCGGGGAGAAAGGGCTGCCCGAAGAGTCCTGATCGCGGCAGAATTGTGCGAAGGGCGGGCGGGCATAACCTCGCCTTCCGGAGAAGGGAGGCTCCCGATGGGCCTGGCCGAAGGGGAATGACAGGCGATTTTGTCGTCAGGATGGCAATCAGCGGGCATTTTGCCTGAACAAAGTGATGGTAAGCCCGCCAGGGGAAACCTATATGTACTCTCACAGGTTATCGGGATAAGAGGATGCTCGATGGAGATCGTGAAGATCCCGAACATGGATAAAGCGGAGTATGACAAACTCATTGAAGAAGGGTTTATCAGCCGTATAGCATTTCAGGGGAGCAAGTACCCGTATATTGCCCCGTTTCTGTATGTCTTCGACGGGAAGTTTCTCTACTTCCTCGCGACCAAGTACGGCAGGAAGAACGACCTCTTCCGGCAGCACCCATACGTCTCAGTCGAGATTGAGAAATACTCAAGTGACCTCTCCTGCTACACCTTCGTGACGATGCAGGGTTACCTGGTGCAGCTTGAGGACGCTATCGAGAAGAAGATCATCAGGGAGAAGTTCGTGAGCATGATACGGGCGCATAACCTCTCGCAGAATATCCTTGCCGCGCTCGGCCACAAACCCGAAGAGCCGCTTGAGTCAATCGCCTCAGAAGAGCGCTCAAATATCTGGAAACTTACCGGCGTGACCGATATTGTTGCGTTAAAAAACTTATAACCCGCTTTTGCCGGACAGCCGGAGAATGGGTTCTGGCCCCGGTCGACGTCGTCCGTATTCACCGTCATGAGGGGCAGCCCCTCCTCCTGATGATCTTCGCCGGAGGAGCCGGACTGCTCCTCTGACGGCGCCAGGGCCACCCGCGATCACTCCTGGAGCGGTTGGAGCATCCCGCGGGCCATATCCAGCAGGGTGCCGAGGGCCTCCGGTGTGGCCGTTCCCTTCTCCATCCAGCGTATGATGCCGCGGCCGTCCAGGAGGTATATGTAGGCAAGCGACGGGTCATCGATCCCGTAAGCCCGCCGGCATCGTTCGATATCCCCGGGTATGGTCAGCACCAGGTCGTGCTTCGCGGGAGGGACACCGCCCCGCAGCCCCTGGTGGATACGGTCGGCAAGGGACCTGCCGATGAGGCTGTCGCCGACCACCGAGACCAGGTACGTCGTCACGCGGGAATTCTCGGTGAACGCCCCGGCAAAGGAGCCGCTCCAGGACTCCGCCATCGGCGAGGTCGACTCAAGGAAGACGAGGACAATGAGCGAGGCGTCGCCTCTCGCATCGTCGGGAAGGGTGACGACTCTCCCCGTGATCGATGTGGCCATAAGGGTGGGAAACGTCCTGCCGAGGGCCGCAGGCACCGGCTCAGTGGTTGCTGCTGTTCCGTTCATGGCCTGCCCATGGGGTGAACCCCTGATAAAGCCTATGTCTGGCGGCGGCACCCGCAGGCTGCAAGCACGTTACGTCAGGCACTTACCTGTGAGCCGCAATACCTCCTCTCGGAAGACCCATGATCGATATCGGGGAAGGATGGGAGGACCTCGCCGCGGCGCTCGCGGAGGGGGATACTCCGGAGCGTGTATACGTCGTCGGGCCGACGGATAGCGGAAAGACGACGCTCTGCCGCTACCTCGTCGAGGAGACGGCACCCCGCATGAGGACGGCATACGTCGACTGCGACACCGGACAATCCTGGATCGGCCCGCCGACGACCGAGGGGATGGTCCTGTATCCTGGCCCACCGGAGTCGTCCGGCCGTACCTACCTCCGGTTCGTCGGTTCAACGTCTCCAGGCGGCCACTTCATCCAGACGCTGACGGGCGCAAAGCGCCTTGTCGAGAAGGCCGCCGAACTTTCGGCCGGCGCCACTGTCATCGACTCGCCCGGCCTTGTCTTCGGCGGGGTGGGCACCGAGTTCCAGTTTCAGATGATCGACCTGCTCCTTCCTACCCGGATCGTTGCCCTCCAGCGCGGGCGGGAACTGGAGCGGCTGCTCGCAAGTTTCGCCCGGCACCCGGGGGTTGCGATCCACCGGATCCCCATATCTCCGGCGGCCGTCGCCCGGACTGCAGCCAGGCGGCGGCGCTACCGAGAGGAGCGTTTCGCGGCCTATTTTGCCGACGGCCGGCTGCAGGAGGTCCTGCTCCGGGGGCTCGGGCTCCAGGGCCGGGTGCCCGACCTGAAGAACCCCCGCGGGGTCGAGCGACGGCTGGTCTCCCTCAACGACCCGGAGAACTTTACCCTCGCCCTTGGCATCGCCCGGGAGATTCACCCCGGAGGGCGCGGGCTTCGCGTCTTCGCGCCGCCCTTCGACCACGCCGCCGTCGCATCGGTCAGGTTCGGCTCGCTCTACCTGGACCTCAATGCTGAACCAGGGTCTCTGGAATCCTGCCGGCCGTGATCCTTTCTCTCACGCCGGGAAGAGTGAGAGGAAGAGAACGTACACCGCTGTCTGGGCGACGGTGAGCGGGATGCCGATCCGGGCAAACTCCCCAAATGTCAGCGTCTCGCCGCCCTTCTCTGCGCCCTGGATGATGATGACGTTGCTTGCCGCCCCGAGGATCAGCATGTTTCCGGCGATGGTGCTGCCGGCCGCAAGCGCCATCATGCCCGCCGTGGAGGTACCGAGGTGCGCAAGGACCGGGAGGGAGAGGGCGACGAAGGGGACGTTCGAGACGAACTGGGAGACGACGACGCTTACCGCGGCTATGACCGGGACGGCGGCGAGATCGAGGGAACTCCCCTCGATGAACGGTTGGAAGAACCCGGACTGCCAGACGCTTGCCATAAGGACGAAGAGGCCGGCGAAGAAGGCCAGTGTCGGCCAGTCGATCCCGCGGAGGATCTCGAACCGCCGCCTGCTCCCGGCGAGGACGGGTATGGCCGCAACGACTGCGATCCAGGTCAGCCGGATATCGAAGTCCGGGACGAGCACGGCTGCGATGACCTTAACCCCGATCAGGAGGATGAGCAGGGTGAGCGAGAGGCGGGAGAGCGCCGCGAGGGCCGGGTCGCGGATCTCCTCCTCACGGTGGACCAGCGGGGTAGCGTTGAATTCGCCGGGGAACGCCCGGCAGAGGAACCCGTAGGCGAGCAGGAGCGATATCACCGTCGGGACGGCCAGGTAGAGGGGGAACGTGATGAACGGGTTCTCGACACCGCCCGAGAGTGCGACGAGAAGGTTCTGCGGGTTCCCGATGGGGCTTGCAACACTTCCCGTCGTGACGGCGAACGCGAGTGCGAGTAGCAGGAGCTTCGGGGAGATACCGTGCCGCCGGGCGAAGTAGAGCATCAGCGGGGTGCCGACGACCGCGAGCGTATCGTTCATCAGGAGCGCCGAGAGCACGCCGCCGCCGATGAGAATGAGAAAGACAAGGTGCCGGACCGATTCTGCCCGGGAGAAGAGATGAAATGAGAGGTGGTAGAGATAGCCGCTCTCTGCGAGCGCCTCCCCGATCACGAACATAAAGAAGAGGAAGAGCATTACATCGACGTTGATGGACGCGAGCGCGTCCCGCGGCGTTATCCCTCCTGTCACCAGGACGGCGGCCGCACCAAGGAGCATCACCTGCCATATGCGGAGGTTGACATCTCCGACCTTCCGGACAGCAATCAGGAGAAAGACGATGATAAGAACGACGATCGGTATGAGTGTGCCCACGTTACCACCGGCAGGGGGATGCGCTGATCGAGGGTTTGCCGTCCGCCCGGAAAAAAGGGATCACCCGGGCTCCCTTCGGCCCTCAGGCCTCCTGCCCGACGAGATAGTTGATGACGCTTTCACAGATATCCCCTGAATATTCTCCGATACGCCGGATACTGTCTGCGATCTGCCCCGCGGGGATCGCCTCCACCGCCTCGAACTGGAGCACCCGGGTGTTGATATCCCGGGTCTTCTCCTCAAGGTCGCGCACCCTCTGGAGCGTCGCGTTTGCCTTCTTGATCTCTCCCGCATGGAACGCCTCCATGCTCCAGGAGAAGATATCCAGCGCAAGCGTGCTCGCCTCGTCCATGAGGTCGAGCGTCGCCGCCTCGGCCTCACGGTCAATTAGGGCGAGAGCATTGTATGCTACCCGGGTGGCGTGGTCGGCTATCCGCTCGATGATCCTGCTGACCTGGAAGTAATACGCCGCCTGGGTCGCCGTGATACCCATCCGGCGCGAGAGCGTGGCATCGGTCAGGATCAGGTTATCCTGCCGCGCAATGAGCCAGTGCAGCCGGTCAACTTCTGTGTCCCGGGCGATGACGTCTTCAGCAAGAGCCGCATCGCGTCCCCGTATGGCGGCCATCGCGTCCTGCTGCATGCCCCGTGCCAGCACATGCATCCTTTTTGTGGTATTCTCGAACGGCATCTCTACAGGGTTGAGGAGATCCTTGATCGTTATCGAAGAGTCCGTCTCGCCGACCACTTCCTGCCCGATCGCCATCTGCGTGAACTCCCGGACCAGTTGCAGGACAAATGGCGGCAGCCGCCCTTTCGATTCGAGGCGGATGACCGTGAACCCGGCGACGTACGCTCCGACGAGGAGGCGAAGCAGGTAGGTGCAATCCGTCGTGGCGCCGACCTCAAAGACCCGGGTCCGGCGAACCGACTCCTCGCTGATCTTCGGGGTGATCATAAGTGAACCATCAGGCTGCACAATCAGTCCTACCGGATCGTTCTTCTGGATATTCAGGGATTTTATCCACTGTTTCGGCAGGGATACGATATATGACGAGCCCCCTGTGATCTGAACTTTTCTGATCTCCATGAATTTGTACGCGTTGGCGCTGGATGAATATATACATTCTGTACATATATATATCTCTCCGGAATTTACTGGAAGTAAATATATTCATGGAGTCTCCTTCGAGAACACCTATCTATCCGGTATTCCCACCCGGTAAGCATGGCCCGGATGATGGGTGGTCGACCCGGAACGGCACAGCGCTCGAGGTTTTACGGCCGCACTGAGAGGAATATGGGTCCCGGCCTGGTACCATGAACGGGGGAGACGATCTTCGTAACGCAGATGCTCCATTGAGCAGTGGCATACCGATACCGCTCCACGAGGGGAGACAGATCGGGTCCGGCCAGGCGGCCGCTCATACCCGGTCCGGGATCGCACAGATGTCCGAAGAACTGCCCAGCCCGGATAAATCTGGCTCTCTCTGGAAGACTCTCAGGAAGAGAACCAGGCAGATTCGCGAAGAAGCCATCCGGACACTCTGGTTCTGCACGGCCATCTTTGCCGTCGTTGCCATCTTCTTCATTCTCTTCTTCCTGGTCAAGAACGGCTACCCGATCTTCGAGCAGATCGGGGTCTGGAACTTCCTCACCGGAGACGTCTGGAACCCGACGGGAGCGCCTCCGGCATACGGCATCTACCCGCTGATCGTCGGCACGCTCTTTGTCACGCTCGGTGCGATGGCGATCGCCATTCCGCTCGGGATCGCGGTCGCTGTCTTCATCGCCGAGCTTGCGCCGTCCTGGATGAAGGGGGCCATAAAGCCCGCCATCGAACTCCTGGCGGGGATACCCTCCGTGGTCTACGGTTTCTTCGGCCTCATCGTGCTGACCAACTGGATCCGCATCTCCTTCGACGTCGCGTCCGGCGAGACCTGGCTTGCCGGCTCTCTCCTGCTCGGCATCATGGCACTCCCGACGATCGTCAGCGTCTCGGAAGATGCGATCAGCGCCGTGCCCCGGGCATACCGGGAGGGATCCCTTGCGCTCGGAGCGACACACTGGCAGACGATCGCAGGGGTCGTACTCCCGGGAGCGCTCTCCGGCATCACTGCCGCGATCATCCTCGGGATGGGACGGGCGATCGGCGAGACGATGGCGGTGATCATGGTGGTCGGCAATGCAGGCGTCGTTCCCGAACCCCTCTGGAATATTCTCTCTCCCATCCGGACGCTCACCGGGACGCTGGGTATCGAGATGGGCGAGGTCGCTGTCGGCAGCTCCCACTACCACGCGCTCTTCGGCGTCGCAGTCGTCCTCCTGGCGATCACCCTTGCAGTTAACCTCCTCGCACGGGGCATCCTCGTGAGGGTCAGCGAACAGCATACGGCGACCACCGGAGCGACCCGCCGGGCTCGGAAAGGGAGGGGCGAGACAGCAAGACCTTATGCCCGTGCCGTTCTCGGCATCGGCACACTCGGGCTCCTTGCGGCGGCAACAGACGTTCTGGTTGCCGCCGTCGCCGCTGTGACTCTCTTCGGAGCGGTACGCGTCAGGCGCAGGGTCTCCCCGAAGACCAGACAGAAGATCGCGTTCGGGCTCCTGTATGCGGTCACCGGTATCGTGCTCTTCGTTCTCGGGATCATCCTCTTCGATATCATCTACAACGGTGCACCGGCCCTCTCCTGGGAGTTCCTGACTGCCCCACCAAGCGACCTCGGTCGGGCGGGAGGCATTGGCCCGGCAATCCTCGGGACCCTCTACCTGGTCGGGGGCGCCATCCTCTTTGCCCTCCCTATCGGGATCGGCGCCGCCATCTACCTCCGCGAGTACACCCGAGGCGGGCGCATCACCGGGATCATCAGAGCAGGCGTCGACCTCCTGGGCGGCACACCGTCCATCGTCTTCGGCCTCTTTGGGTTCGCGTTCCTGGTGCTCTACCTGAACCTGGGTGTATCACTGCTCGCCGGCCAGATCACGCTGGGGTTGATGGTCCTCCCCACCATCATCAGGACAACCGAAGAGGCGCTAAAGAGTGTCCCGGGCAGCGTCAGAGAGGGGAGCCTCGCTCTCGGAGCGACGCACTGGCAGACAATATGGCGGGTCGTGCTCCCCCCGGCGGTGCCGGGGATCCTGACCGGCACGATCCTCAGCGTCGGGCGGGCGGCCGGAGAGACTGCGCCGATCCTCTTCACCGCGGTCGTCTTCTCCCGGCGCTTCCTCCCCGAATCGGTGATGGAGCCGGTGATGGCGCTCCCCTACCACCTCTTCATCCTTGCAACCAACGTCCCGGGGGCACGAGAGAACCAGTACGGAACGGCGCTGGTCCTCCTCGCGCTGGTGGCGGCCATCTACCTGATAGCGATCTTCGTCAGGACCCGTTACCAGAGATCAATCCGGTGGTGACCCACAATGCAGAAAGATAACTGTATCATTACAGCAGAACGTCTTAACCTCTACTACGGTGACAAGCAGGCTCTTCGCGACGTGTCGGTCTCTTTCCCACGGAACCAGGTCACTGCACTGATCGGGCCGTCCGGGTGCGGGAAGTCGACTCTTCTGCGCTGTTTCAACCGGCTCAACGACCTCGTCGAGGGCGTCAGGATAGAAGGCAGGATTCTCTTTGAGGGGAGGGATATCCGCGACCCCGACTGCGACGTCGTGGACTTACGCAAACGCATCGGGATGGTCTTCCAGAAGCCGAACCCCTTCCCCTCATCCATCTACGACAACGTCGCCTACGGCCCTCGTGTCCACGGGGCCCGTAATAAGAAGGTCCTGGATGTGATCGTCAGGGAGAGCCTGAAGAAGGCTGCTCTCTGGGATGAGGTGGCGGACCGGCTCTCCGACTCCGCAATGGGGCTTTCGGGCGGGCAGCAGCAGCGGCTCTGCATCGCAAGGACGCTTGCGGTCGAGCCCGAGATCATCCTCATGGACGAGCCCTGCTCCGCGCTCGACCCCATCGCCACCTCAAAGATCGAAAACCTCATCAACGACCTCAAAGTGCACTACACGGTCGTGATTGTGACCCACAACATGCAGCAGGCTGCCCGGGTCAGTGACTTCACGGGGTTCATGTACCTCGGCAGGCTGGTCGAGTTCGGGCCGACCGCCCGGATATTCGAGAACCCGCAGGAAGAGTTGACCAACAATTACGTGACCGGGCGCTTTGGATAGGATAGCCATGGCGGATAAATTTCGTGAAGAACTGAAGGACCTCAAGGGCCAGGTCCTCGCGCAGGGGGCGTTCGCCTACGGCATGCTCTCTAACTCCATGACTGCCCTGCAGGACCGGGATGCCGAACTTGCAGGGCGCGTGTATGCACAGAGGGCGGAACTCGCAGAGCGGAACCTCGCCATCGAGGCGGCGGCGCTTCGACTCATCGCGCTCTACCAGCCCATGGCACGTGATCTTCGTTCTATCATCTGTGCACTCCGGATGAACGTCGCGCTCTTCCGTATCGGCCGGTACGGCAAGGATATTGCCAGACTCGTGGACGAGGTCTCAGTGAATCCACAGATCGGGAACCTGATGGGCCTGCCACACATGGCTGATCTGGTCTGCGCCATGATCGATGATGCCCTCAGAGCCTACCGGACCGAAGACATTACGCCCATTGAGGGTATGTCGCGCCGGGACAATGTCGTGGACAACCTCAGGTACGCCATCTTCAGGGAGAGCGTCACCTACATGATGGAGGACCCGAAAAACATCACCCGATGCATAGACTATGTGATGATCGCACGCTACCTGGAACGCTGCGGTGATTACGCCTGTGATATCGCCGAGCAGGTCTGTTACATGGTCACCGGCGAGCGGGTGGAAGTGAAGTAGGGCTTCTGCTTGCCCCTCCAGGGGTAATTGGGCAGGAAAGCCAGGATATGCCGCCATCCGGGATGTCCATCACCCGTGCCCGGCAGTTCTCTGCCCCGGGTAGTGCTTCAGCAGAGAACTGATAATCGATCTCGGTGGATCCGACCGAAAATTTCCGTTATCGGGCTCTGGTAAAGCCCACCCTCTTCCGGCTGTCGTTCATCCCTGACGAGATTGGTGCCGGACCCGGCCTGTCCCTGAGTTCGACCTTTTCTCGCAAGCATGTCCTCATGCTGTGGACCGTGGTGGCTATCGCCATGGGGAGGGGTCTTCCCCTCCCCTGTCTCCAACGCGTAAAGATCCGTGCCTGTCATCAA
>ENA-UOOI01000109-UOOI01000109.1-fermentation-metagenome-genome-assembly--contig:-NODE-109-length-98263-cov-7.881894_pt1 | contig 98263 bp, 90 predicted proteins | sample MGYA00245779_ERZ724027 | MGnify/ENA primary metagenome ERZ724027 (study PRJEB28704, sample SAMN03018318) | fermentation metagenome | biome: anthropogenic terrestrial biome; feature: soil; material...
GGAATTCCATTACCTATAATATAAGCTAACGTGAAAGGGAAGTAAAGAATTTAAAAAAGAGGCCCGGTAATCAAACCGAGCCCCTTTCGCTCATTATGATATCTACCTAACCCTTCAAACCCCGGCCAAAGATAAAGAAACTTTATATTCCGCATACCAAAGACCACAAAAAATACAATGATGATCACGAGACATCCTTTTGCAGCGGCATATCCGTTGAAAAGCATTGACACATGACCGGCGGCATGCTGTTATATACCATCGTTGATAATTTCTCCGGAGATTCTTCCAATCCGTTATTCAGCCACTCCTTTGTCATATATACCGTACCGGACGTAAACAATCTCACGGAAAAAAGCGTTTCATCCGAAAGTTGTTTAACGCCCAGAGCCTTTCTTATCTGCTCACAGTAATAATTCATACCCATGTCAAATAAAACCTCAAGGAATGAATTCTGGCCTTCGACCTCTGCCGCATGGATAAAATAATTCTTGTTCTGAAGCAGAAACCGGCAGTACTGCAGCAAAAAATGTTTATAGTCATCAATTTCCGGATTGTTGAGGAACATATTTCTAAATTTATCACTGAAAATCAGATTCATCACGTCGTATTTATCCCTGAAATTGCGATAGAAGGTTGCGCGTGAGACTCCGGCTGCCTTGATTATCGCGCTGACCGTAATCTCATCAAAGGCCTGTTCATCCATAAGCTTTCTAAAGGCATCGATTATCTGTTGCTTTGCATCTTTTTTCTCCATAACATGATCTCCCATACAAAAAGTTCAAAATGTTTCGCTCCATGTAATAAGATCATCCAGTTATCCAATAGCCTGATACACAAGCCCGCGTTTATTTGTTTATTAAATGAACCGCTGTTGTTATATTTATATCATAAACCGGTTTGTAATGCAATCGTTTTGCTTACAAATTGAGACTTTTTATCAGGTACAATTATAATAAAAGGGGGTATAAACAATATGGCTGTTGAAATCAAAGTTACAAAAACCGCCGTTTCAAGGATCGATGCCAACCGTTGTGTCAATTGCGGTACCTGCAGCTATTACTGTCCGGTCGGTGCGATCTCAGAAAGGCAGAAGGCGATCTGCCATTTATGTCCGGATTGCACGGAAATGAATGCAATAACTCCGGATAAAGTAATTGAGATGCAAAGCAATGCATGCACGCTTAGTTGTCCCTTAGGCTTAAGTCCGCAAGGCTTCATCGGTTTGCTTAAAGCAGGCCGTGACGAAGAAGCATTCCAACACCTTTGGAATAAAAATCCTCTTCCTGCGGTATGCGGCTATATCTGCCATCACCCGTGCGAGCAAGACTGCAAGCGCGGCACTCTGGTGGACCGTCCGATGGAGATCCGTGCGATCCAGCGTTTCCTCAGTGAGAAATTCATAGATTATGTTCCTGCTCCATATCCGGTCATTTATGACGAGCGTATCGCCATCATCGGAGCCGGTCCAGCAGGCATCACCGCCGCCCACATGCTGTCAAAAAAGGGATACAGGGTGACTGTCTTTGAACAGGGCAGTGAAGCGGGCGGCATGCTGCTGCGCTGCCTGCCTGATTTCAGACTGGATAAGGACATCGTACGTAAAGAAATATCCAGACTTGAGAAAGCCGGAATACGTTTTATTCTCAACGCAAAACTTGACGAAACCTCACTTGATCAATTAAGAAAGGACTATGACAGGATCATTGTCGCAACGGGCAATCCCGTGTCCAAAACGCTTCCGCTGCCCAATAACCGCGCTGAAAACGTATGGACGGCCGTCAATGTTATGGAGAGGGTCAACTCCGGGAAGAGCGTTCACCTTTATGGACACGTCGTTGTGATCGGCGGCGGCAGCGTTGCGGTCGACACTGCCCGCACGGCAGTAAGACTTGGAGCCGAAAAGGTCACCATGATCTGCCTTGAAAGCGGCAAAGCGGTCCCGGCCCACCAGTGGGAACTGGAAGAAGCGTCTGCGGAAGGAATCGACCTTATTGAAGGCATTTCACCCACGCGTATTCTTGGAACTTCTTCCGATATGCGCGGCGTGGAGTATATAAAGATCAAAAATTTGGATCCCAAGACATTCCACTTCGACAAGGTTGAGGGTTCTGATACTGAGCTTGCCGCTGACTTCGTCATTTTTGCCATAGGACAAAAACCCGAGATCAAATGGCCGCGGGACGGCGATCTGATCTTCGCCGGGGATATTGCCGGCGATCAATGCTCCGTTATCGATGCGATGGCCTCCGGACTCTCAGCGGCAATATCGGCTGATAATGAACTTCGCGGCCACAAATATCGGGATTACGAAGTCGAGCGCACCGTAGAAGCGGGCGAGCTTGAATATAAAATATATCCCGCAATGCGTCAAAAGTTGGATTTCGAACCACCGTACACTCTGGATGCCGAAACGAGAAAGAAGAGTTTTGAGACCGTTGAAAAGACCTTCGCTCCGGATAAAGCAGAGCTGGAAACATGGCGCTGTATGCAATGCGGTTATCACTATATAGATCCCGAGGTATGCATCGGCTGCGGCGTATGCATGAAAGTTTGTCCCAAGGGCGATGTTATTTCAATGGTTGCATATCCTCAAAATGGAAGGGAGGAACAATAAATGACCGATATGAAAAAAAGACAGGTCATAGTTGTTGGCGGAGGGATAGGCGGATCATCCGCCGCTTTCCACATGAAGCAGCTTGGCATAGATGTGCTTATGCTTGAGAAGGACCAGTTCCCACGCGATAAGCCCTGCGGTGACGGCGTGATACCCGCCGTATTTCCCGTACTCCGGAATATGGGAGTGTACGATCAGGTCGTAGCGGAAGGCTACCCCAGCGGATATATACGTCTTTACGCTCCCGACGACACCTATTTCAGAATGTCCAATACGACCACTCTTGAGGGCGAGGAGGCCCCAATGTACTGCATTCCCCGCTATAGATTTGATGATATGGTCAATAAGGCTGCCGTAAATGCAGGTGTCGATTATCTTGAAAACTTTGAAGTCACGGAGATCCTGATGGAACGCGGGCAGGCCAAAGGCATCCGCGGCATTCATAACGGCAAGGCTGTTGAAATAGAAAGTGACATGGTCGTCCTGGCAAGCGGTTCCCATTCGATGGTGGCCCGCCAGATGGGTTTCTACGAGGAGAATCCGGACTATGTATTCTATGGACTCCGCGGTTACTTTAATGATATTGAAGGTTTGGAAGACGTTGAGTTCTATTATCCGGATAAATTTCTTCCGACCGGGTACATCTGGCTGTTTCCAACAGGCAAAACCTCGGCAAACGTCGGCGTTTTCATTACGGAAAGCGCTCTTAAGAAAACCGGCATGACAAGCGAAGAGCTGCTATGGGAGTGGATCGGCAATACCCATATGGGACACAAACGTCTCGGGCACGCTAAACTCATTGGCAAGCTCAAAGGCTGGAGATTACCCTCGGGTAAGAGAAAGCCGATTTACGCAGGCGGAGTCATGGCAGTCGGCGATGCGGGAAATATGATCGAGCAATACGGCGGAGGGGGCATTCCTCAGGCTATGGTCGCCGGGACCATCGCGGCTCAGACAGCGAAAAATGCGATCCAGGCCAATGATTTTTCGAAAGCTTTCATGAAGAATTATAGCGACGCTGTCGACCAGGCCTTTTCCGCAACTTATATCGGCATGGAGGCGTTACGGCAATATGCGTTCGGCACACCTGAGCAGCTCAAAAATACGATCAATTGGATGAATGAGCATGAAGCCGAAGACGCAAGCATGCAAGATTATTTGTTCAAAGGCCTGAAATTGGATCCGACAAAACTTGCCGGCCAGATGATGAGTCATTTTTAATACCTTGACGACTTATTTATTTTAGAGCTTTAGAAAATATATGCTGTCAAAGATGAAGCCGTATCTCGCTCAAAAAGATACGGCTTCTTTAACTGAAAGTGCTTGTTGATCTTAGTATCCGCCGGTAAAAACATGGATCTGTAATACCTCTCAGATGGATAATATAGTTAGCTATAGTAATATAGATTTGGCAGATAATATGGATGTTTGTCACAGCATTTTATGCACCGGCATAACCTTATGATATAATAAACTATACTACTATTTGGAAGGGGTGCGCATATGATTCCACTGAGAGATGAGCTTTACAGCAGGAGAAAGCCCTATATTACTGTGGCGCTTATAGTTTTAAATACCCTGATATATCTGTACTCTGCACTCTCCCCCAATGTGCAGTTCAATGAGTTTATATACAGGTACGGGCTGATACCGGCGCAATTCGGCCAGATTTTTGCCGGAAAGGTTCCCTTTTCTGCGAGCGGCCTCTATCCTTTTGTCACAAGCATGTTTCTGCATGGGGGACTGTTCCATCTGTTAAGCAATATGTGGGTACTGTGGCTGTTCGGCGACAATGTGGAAGACCGCATGGGCCATGGCAGGTTCCTGATATTCTACCTGCTAAGCGGCATCGTGGCGGGAATAATCCATTTTGCCTTTAACCCCATGTCCCCTTACCCCACAGTGGGTGCGTCGGGGGCGATAGCCGGGGTGATGGGCGCATACTTTATGTATTTCCCAAGAGCCAGAATTTTGACCTTGGTCCCGCCGATATTCTTTATACCGCTCATCATCCACATACCCGCCGTCGTGTATCTGCCGATCTGGTTTTTGACCCAGCTCTACTCGGGAGCCGGCCAGGCCCTGGCCGGAGGTGGAGCCGTCTCCGGTGTGGCATGGTGGGCCCATGTAGGTGGATTCCTGTTCGGAATGTTGTTCCGGGAGGTATTTGAAGATAAAAATTATTATTGGCGGGGTTATTAACTCTGTTCTCTAAATATTTTATGGCTGAACTCTGCACAGGCCCCGCCGGACCGTGCATTATATATTTTGGCGTATCCGCCCAGCTGCCCGGCCAGCTGTTTGACTATATAGAGGCCAAGGCCGGAGTGTCCGCCGCCGCTTGTCCGGGACTGGTCGCCCCGGTAGAATCTGCTTAAGGCCCTGTCTAAATCCCTTTTGTTGAAACCGCAGCCGGTATCACAGATCTTATAAACCGCCTCATCCTCCTTTACTTCAAGCGAGATGCCTATCCTGCCGCCTGCCGGGGTGTACTCAAGGCTGTTGGATACGATGTTGTCAAGTATGCGCTCCAGCCTGTCCGCATCGACAGTCATAGGGGTCTCTACATCCCCATGCGTCTTTAATGTGATCTCTATGTCTTTCGGCTTGGCCCGGCCTTCATATTCATACATCTTTTTTCTAAGAAACTCGCCCGGTTTGATGCTCACAAGATTCAGCCGGGCATCCTGCCGCTCCAGGTCGGATGTATACTGCATCTGCTGCACAAGAGAAGAACTTCTCTCCGCATTCTCCTTTATCACGGCAAGATATCTTCCCAATCTTTCACCGCTTATCCTTTCATCATCAAGCAGCGCCTCCGAATATACCCTTATGACGGAGAGCGGCGATTTAAGATCGTGCGCCAGCGCCTCCACCATTTCCACCCTTTCCTGTTCCATCCTCCACTGTGCGGAAAGAGACCGTGCCAGCTCCTCCTTCATTTCGCTAAAAGCGCTGCATAATCTGCCCAGTTCATTGTTCGAGTGATAATCAATATCAAAATCCAGGTCCCTTTGTTTTATTTTGTGCGAGGCCTCCGTCAGCATATTGAGCGGCTTATTAATATTTCCTGCAAATCTCTTGGAAAATATCTGAGTAAATACAATGATATAGACAAAAGGAGAGAGCAATACAATGGTAAAAATCAGCTTTATCCATCCGCCGTTTCCCTTAGGATAGGTGGGCTTCAACTGATATGACAGAACAACGGCCCCCTTAATATCCCCGTTGTCATCAATAACGGGAGCGGTATAGATATAGCGGCCCTGTCTTCTTAATGTCTTATTGAGATTATTATAGAGCTGCCCCTTACTGCTAAAGATCTTTTCCCTATTAGTACCGTAAAGCACATTGCATTTATTATCAAGCACCTGATAGGGCATGCCCTCCCCGCCTATGGCGTTTTTTAATCCCTCTTCCCCCTCCCTTAAGAGCAGGCGGGCGTTCTCCCTTCGGATATAACTTTCTACTTCGGGTATTCTGTTTTCGTAATAGTTTGCAGGATATATTCTCCCGTACTCAAGCCTGCCGTATAAGACAGCGGCAAAAAGGTAGGTAGCAGTCGTGGCAAGGATGCTGACAGCGATTATCCTTATAAAGGTAAGGCGAAACTGGGTTACCAGAGGGCGGTCTTCCATTTTGGTTTTATTCTTCCTCAAATTCTGTTCCATTTGTATCCGATCCCCCAGACCGTGGTGATATAATCGGCGGAGGACTCGGCAGCGGCAAACTTCGACCTGATCTTCTTTATATGCTCCACGACCGTCGAAGAATCCCCTTCCGAATCATATCCCCAGATATCCTCATATATCTGCTCCCGTGAAAACACCTGTCCCGCATGCAGTGCCAACAGCTCCACAATATCATACTCCCGCCTTGTAAGAGAAATATCTTCACCACCTATGCTTACAGTCCTTCCTTTTATGTCCAAACTTAGATTTCCGAAGTACAGCCGGGTGCGTTTGTGCTGAGCATTTATATATTGTGAACGCTTTTCCCGCCGCAGGTTTGCCTCTATCCGCGCCATGAGTTCTTTAAGGCCGAAGGGTTTGACGATATAATCGTCTCCCCCCATCGACAGGCCTTTTATTTTATCAGTCTCGGACTGCTTTGCGCTCAAAAAGATAATGGGACAAATCACATCGTCCCGAATAGCGCGGCAAACTTCAAAACCATCGGTCCTGGGCATCATGATGTCCAGTATAATGAGATCAGGCTGCTCTTTGGCAAGCTCAATTCCCTTCTTGCCGTCATATGCCGTGAATACCTTATGACCCCTCGCCTCCAGTTCATCCTTTAAAAGCATTACCAGATCCCTTTCATCATCAATTATCAGTATCCTGCTCAATATATCACCTCCATCGGGTATGAAACACTATTTATTCATAGTATCTTCTACCTTCCCAATGTTTAAACCAAATTATACCGCCTATCAAAACAGCCGCAAGGCATATGCCTGATGCCAAAAGGCCCATTGCGATCTGCCGGTTTATAAGCCCCGGCAAGATATCAGCCGGCGGCAGACTGGCACGGGCTAAAGGGACTCCGGGAAGCTCCGCCAGCCTCACCGGCCAGGCCCATGGTATAAACTGCCACACCTTGTCGCCCAGGCCTGTCGCCATCAAAGCGGCCAGCAGCAGTCCGCCAATGCTTATCCCTATGGATGCCCCCATTCCCCAGGCCCAGCTCACCCACATACAGATGGCTAATAGTGGAATGGTTGCTGTTATAGTTAGTATTGCAGACTTCAAATATATAGACCAAACAATAGAAAAACCAAGTATCAGTTTAAGTTCCGCGGCGAAAACAGTCACCGCAATTGCGGTACTGATCGTCATAAGTATAACCGAAAAAATAAACTTACCCAAATACAACTTATTCCGGCTGACCTTGCTGCTTAAAATGCCGTCAAAACTGCCTGCAAGCTCCTCCTGATGTATTAAAAACCCGGAGAGGATGCCCGTGCCTATAGGAACAACAGAGGTCGTCCAGGCTTCAAAGAACATGCGAAAGGCCAGTAACTGTGTGTTGTCACTTACTCCTCTGGATGAAATATACCATATAATAGCTGCATCAAATAACAGTGGAATAAAAAACACAATTCCTCTTATGGCGCTGCGCTTTGTCTTAAGCCATTCCGATGATAATACCCTCATCATCTTACCTCCCTCCTGCTAAACCAGTGTGCGGTCACCAATGTAATCACAATAAATGCTGCAAGCGACAAAATTAAACCTGCCAGCAGTACCGATGGGTTCCAAAGCGGGCTGGAATTCAAAAGCAGGGTACCGTTGGGATGCACACCGATGATGGGACACATCATCCTTGTGCCCCAGCTCCATGGGTCAACAAACCAATAGTACTTCTGCGCAGCAAACACACCCGACATCATACCCGCAAAACCAACCGCCATACTGGAAAACATGCCCTTCCATGTGGCTGCCCACAGCTGAATGGGTATAAGCGGCAGGGATGCCACCCACAATACAAGGCATGCCGATATTATCTTGCCCCACGGAACGCCGCCCTTTGCCGTAATCAGGCCGGCCAGCACCGTGGAAACCAAGAGTACTGCGGTTGCGACAAGGGTGTATATCGCCATGACCGCCACCTTGCTCGTCCATATATATGCAGGCGATATATAATGACAGCGCAGTCCGCGATAGTCGCCCGCCTTTCTCTCCTGTGAATCAACCAAAACCGCTAACAGGGCCAGGCCAAGAGGCAGGAAGATCACCGGCCACCAATTAAACACCAGGCTTGTTATAAGTTGCCACGGCCGGAAGTAGTTAGCGGGCATGAATAACTTTTGCAGCGAGGCCTGAAGCACAAAGAAGAGCGGGGAAAGCACTGCGAATTTTTGCACAAGCGTCCTCCTGTATTTTATAAGCTCGGACTCCAGGATATTCATCGCCTGTCACCACCCTTTATGACGTCCATAAATAACTTTTCAAGATCACACCCCGGGTCGGCCTGGCCTTGATAAAGAAGTTTTCCATTATTAATAATACCAATGGTATCCACCACCTGCGCCACCTCTGTTAAAATGTGGCTGGACAGGATCACCGTCATTCCTCTCTGCGGAAAAGAGGAAATTAATTCTCTAAGCTCCTGTATGCCGACAGGATCAAGCCCATTGGCGGGCTCATCCAAAATAAGCAGCTCGGGATCATCTAAAAGCGCAATGGCTATCCCCAGCCGCTGCTTCATGCCCATGGAAAACTGCGAAGCCAGTTTCCTCCCGGTATCTGTCAAGTCAACCGTTTCAAGGACTTCTTGGATCTTATCCTTGGGTATACCCAGGAGCTTGGTATGAACCATGAGATTTTCCTCCGCCGTAAGGTTTCCGTATAAAGCAGGCGATTCAATAAGAGAACCGATCTTTGACAAATCCTCCCTCTTAAACGGTTCACCGTTAAAGAATATCCTGCCGCTTGTAGGGCGCAGCAGCCCCACGATCATCTTGAGCGTGGTCGACTTCCCCGCGCCGTTCGGCCCGAGAAAACCGTAAACGCTGTTTCGCCTTATCTTAAGCGATACGTCTTTCACTGCGGCCTGGCCGCCAAAACTCTTCGACAAACACGATGTTTCAAGGATGAAATCACTCATCTCTATTCTTCCCTTCATAATAATGTTAAGTTAGCCTATAAACAATATTAATAGGGAAAAATAAAGATTTTATAAAGGCACAAAAAATAAACTACCGCCGGTATTTACTGCCGGGGTAGTTCGCTTAGCTGCACATTATCCGCCGCCGATTCCCTCTGGTAATTCATCAGCAGGCCGATAGACAAAAATGCCGCGGCCAGAGACACAAGAGGCATATTGAGCCAGATCCCTTTGAGTTCCAAGGGTTTAAGGGCAAAGATAAAGATAACGGGCAAAACAAAAGCCATGGAAAAAGATATTATTGTCGCATAGCCGGCCTTGCCGATCGCCGACATATAACTCTGCACCGCTATGGATATCCAGCGCGACAGATAAGTACAGGCGAACAAAGAGAGCGCCCCCAGCGACATGTTTATAACCGCCGCATCCTGTGCTTGCACAAATGTACCGACCACGTATTTCCTTGCAAAGAACATGACGGCAGCCATTGAAACGGATAGAATCCCACAGGCAGCAAAACATCTGCGTTCAATTGCTTCCACGCGATCATAGTTCTTCGCACCGTAATTATATCCCACAGCAGGCTGGAGAGAGTCACAGAATCCATAAAGCGCAGGCTGCACAAGGCCGTCGACATACATCAGCACCCCATAGGCGGAGACCGCCGTGGCCCCGCCCAGGCGCAGCAGAAATATGTTTATGATTATGGATGTAACACGCCCCGCTATATTATCAAGAAATACGGGGGAACCGTTTTTGATGATCGTAAACAGCACATCCCCGTCCATCTTAGGCCTGGTAAATCGAAGCTGCAGTTTGCCAAGAAAGAAAGGCATAAAGGCAATGATCACGCAGACAAACATTCCAGCACATTCTGCAAACGCGGCGCTCCAAATCCCAAAATGGAAAACAGACAAAAACAGATACTCCAAAACAATACCGATCACCGACATCAAAACATTGACAATCATACTGTACCTTATTTTTCCGCAGATACGCAGATAGTTGTCAACGGCAAATATGATGGTGGTAAAGGGCGAGCACGCGGCATAAACGCGCAGATATTGAGAGGCCATTGCCACAAGCTCCTCATCGGCCCCCATCATCCTGACAAAATCCTCGGCAAAAAAATATATTATTGCGCCCAAAGTAATACCTGCACCAATAATCATAAGGCACGCGCTTGTAAAAATATTGCTCGCGCCTTTTTCATCCTTCTGACCTAACTTGATCGCTATCGGTACCGATGAGCCGACGCCTATAAGGTCGGCTAATGAAAAATTGAGAATGACAAGAGGAACGGCAAGATTTACCGCTGCAAAAGCATCGGAGCCCAAAATCTGTCCAACGAAGGCACCGTCGATGATCTGATAAAGCGACGATACGACCATTCCAATGATGCCGGGTATCGTAACGATTACAAACAGCCTCGAAAGCGGTGTCTTCCCAAATAAAACCCTGTAATTCATATATACACCTTCAATAATATTTATTTAAAAAAACGGATAAGAAATCCGGGCGCACCCAGCATCTTATCCGGTACATTCATTGCGATGAAATACCCTCCGATGATCGGCGGTTATGTATCTCTCAATAGGTCTACCTTTTCCGACTTAAGCATCTCCATGAATTTGCGGCTGCTTTCGATCATCGCGATGCGCTCCGTATCGCTCATTTCTTGCAGTGAAAGCCACTCGGCCTTAAAGACAACGGCAATATTCTCATCGGCAAACCGGACGCCCTTTTCGGTGAGAGATATATATTTGCTGTGTTTGCCGTCCTTTGCCGCGGTCAGCGTTATATACCCGTTCCTCTCCAGGCCCTTGAGGGCGGAATTGACGGTCTGTTTGCTCATTGCCCATTGGCTGCTGATCTCCCTTTGAGTGCACTTCCCGTTTGCCTCGTATATGGAATACATAAGCCAGAATGCGCTGTCGGACAAGCCGCTGCGTTTGGCAAACTCTCCGTATATGGCATCGGTCTCCTTGTAGATGGCATTAAGTTCCCGTAACTGCCTGCGTGTTTCTTCATAAATCATTGCTGATCCTCCAAAAGTCCGAAATCGGACTACTATTATAATTATACCAATTTTATATAATGTTGTCAAGAGCAGCGAGCATTAAATATTCATTTTTTTGATAAAAAAACCTCTATTGAAAAAATGACTTCCGCCCTATATCCTAACGGCAGGGTGGAAGTCAGTCATACAAAAATTATATTTTATTATTTTAGTATTCGAATTGGCGGTAGTAACGTCTGAAACTCAAGCTGTGGCCCGTATTGAGTTCATAATGAGCCGTGAGTCTTTCGGTAAGTATAGCCGTAATTATCATAGGCGTGGCGATCACCCTAAATTCATCATCAATATCCGTCAATTGGAATTCCCTTGTATCAAAAACCTCCAGTTTATCGGTAAATCTCTTGGCAAAGCGTTCTACGCGCTCATCCAACGGGCGATATTCATCTTCACCCATTATCAAGAACACCGGCAGATCCTTTTCGACAAGCTCCAACGCCCCATGGAAGAAGTCTGCAGACTTGACCGGCCTGGTCCTTTTCCACTGCATCTCTTCCAGGATACACATGGAAAATAAATAAGTTTCACCCCATAACATACCGGAACCTACGAGCATAGTATACGGTTCTTTACTGTACTTTTCAGCAATCTCCACTGCTCTCGGTTCGAACTCCTCCCGAATTCTGACCAGATTGGCATGTAGGTTTTTCATCTGATCCGCCCATCTGTCATATTGCGGAAAATACCCTAAGTTCTTATATAGGCGCAGCATCAGCATAAAGTAGAGCAAATATGAATCCTCGCAGTCGCCGCACGGGTTATATATAGCTTTGGTCAGCAATTTTGCCAAGGGTGTGGTCTCATCTTTCGTAAAACCGTATATATTGATCCCCTTATTTATGCATAACTTACAAGCCTCCAAAATTTCTTTTGTATTGCCCGTAGCTGATGATGTCAGGACCAAAGAATCCTTGGATAGATAATGCAGGTTTTGTTTTACCAGGAATTCCCCAGCATTTTCAAGATAAATGGGAAAATCGCTTAAGTGTCTGCAATATTCCACTACCGGGTACCATTCGGCCCAAGTTCCGCCGATCCCCAAAACAACGATATTTTTAAATCCCTTTTTGGTCAATTCGTCCGCTAATTTTTCAACGTTTTGGCGTTGACCATAGGTTCTTTTAGCGCCTTCTAAGTATTTTTCCAAGTCAAAGTTTTTTAAGGTCATTTTTATCGTTCCCTTCAAATTCTAATGATCATGCTCCCAATATCCCGAAATAAGCGCCTGCAATACCGACGGCTAAGGAAATAAGCATAATTAACAACGGATTAAATTTCTTTTTCAACATCCAGTAAGTAATGCCGAATACCGCCAACGTAGCCAGTCCGGGGAAAATCCCGTCCAACAGCGATTGAACGGTCGCAGCAGATTCGCCGGCACCTAACTTTGTTATAAAATTTACATGAACCATATCCATCGTCATTGCACCGACAACCATTATTCCTACGATCGAGGCCGCCTGCATGACTTTTTGCATTAAACCGGACTGCCCTATCTCCGACATGGCGGTAGATCCCAAACGGTAACCCAAGAAAGTACTCACGTACCTGATAATGTAATGCGGTATATTGAATATTAAGAAAAACAATATCGGTCCCAGAATATTGCCTTTGAGTGCCAAAGCACAGCCTATGCCGGTGGCAATAATTCTCAGCGTGCCCCAGAAAAATGCGTCGCCGATTCCAGAGAGCGGACCCATTAGCGCCATTTTCACATTGGAAATCGAACTCGTATCAAATTCGGGGTCCTCGGCATTAGCCTCTTCCATTGCTGCAGCAATTCCCAAAGGTAATGTGGAGATATATGGCGTTATATTATACACTTCCAGATGTCTTTTCATTGCATTCGAGAGATCTTCCTTTTTGGGATATAGCTTTTGCAATACCGGAAGCAATGCATAAGTGAAACTCACATTGTCCATACGTTCATAATTCCATGCATGCTCAAGCGGTATGCTCTTCCAAAAGACCCTTATCAGATCTCTCTTGGTTATTTTTTTATCATAATCCGCATGAATGTTAAAACTCATCAAAACCACTTCCTCCCGCAGAATCTGCTTTTTCCGCTTTATTTTCTTTTGACATATTTTGATAAATCAACATAATAGAAACTAAAATTATTGCAAATATTGCAATACCCGTCGTTGAAATTTTTAAATATCCCACAAGAAAGAAACCAAGGAAAAAGAACGGAGCCACCTTCTTGTTCATAACCATTTGCGCCAGCATCGCGAATCCTAAAGCCGGTAATAATCCGGACGCCACCTCCATGCCCGTTTGAACAAAAGACGGGATTATATTTAAGAGGCGGGCCACCGTACTTGATCCGAAATAAAAGGCCAATGGTACAAAGATAATTCCGCACACATGTTCAGCATATCCACAGATATACATATCTATATTAAATTGTCTGATATTCACATTTTCAGCATCCCGGTCACATTTATGAACATAAATCAATGATAATGGGGTCCCAATGGCAGTATTCAAGGCCAACATGACTGTGGCTATAGGAATGCCCAACGTTAACGCGGCCGCCGCGTCGGCGCCGGATTGGATGGCCAGTGATACCCCCAGAATAGTACCTGCTACCAAGTCCGGCGGTATATAAGCTCCAATAGAAACCGCTCCTACCATAGCAAGTTCCATTGTGGCACCCATGATAATCCCTGCAGGCAGGTTCCCCATGACAAGGCCCACTAAAGTCCCCATGATTATGGGTCTCTGTATCAAGCTGGTTCCCAATAACCATTCTGAATAGCCCAATAACGTAATCAGAAAAATAAGTATCGTCTTCAATAACATTTTTATCCCCCTTTAATTTAAAACGTTACGACAGTTTATTTTCTTTTCGGTAGGTACCATTTGAATGTATAAATCAAAACCTTCATTTAATAGTTCCTTTAATTGGCTCTCCTCATCTTCATCTACATAAACGCTTTTGCTGATCCGCTTTTTCCCTTCTGCAAAGGGAACATTACCTAAATTTATGGATTTTACACCTGCCGCTTTGGCAACCTTTGCAGCTAAATCAATAGTTTCACAAATTATAAACAGATGATATTTATCGGTTATATTTCCTTGTAAAGCTTGAATAGATCCATCTAAATCCTTTACTACCACTTTTGTACCCACAGGTTTCGCCAGTTGAAGCGACTGCATCCGTAAAGGATCGTTCTTTAGGGTATCACTGACCAACAACAGGCAGTCTGCTCCCAGCATTGACGTCCATGATACCGCAACCTGTCCGTGTAACAAGCGATAATCAACGCGGATCATTTTAATCACTACGTTTCGCCTCCTCTAAAAATCATCAAATCCGCCGCTTCCCGGCGCATCCGCGCCGTCGATCAAATCATTGCAAAAAACGATACCTTCCCTGGCTTCCTCTATGCTGCTCCTAATCACCCCCTTCACACCGGTGCCGCCGTCGGAAACTAACAACTGGATGACCAAAGGTAAATTGACTCCCGCTATTAGGAAAACATTTTCATGACTTCCCAAAAAACTCATTGCATCGGTATTAACGCTTCCGCCGAATAAATCTGTCAATATAATCACTTCACCGTCTTTTGAAAACTCTTCGATCATTGCGCAAAGTTTCTCTTTAAAATCCAGGCACTCGGCTGTATAAGCCGGAAGCGCATGCAGCCTCTCTTGTTTTCCCATTATAAATTCCGCAGTATGTTTTATTCCTTGAGCCATGTCGCCATGTGTGGCAATGATGATATTCTGCATTCAAGATTTTCCTTCTCTCCGCTAGCGATCGTTTAATTTTTCTTTTAATCTATTTTGCACGTCCGTGTAATCATCGGTCTTACTGGAAATCATTTTTTCAAATTCCTTAACATATGGATGCGCGTTCCATAAGTTTAATTCGTCCGTCATTTCAGCGGCAATATATTGGAATATCACTACGTTCAATATGGGTATTATGTCTACATCTTCGATTTTGGGAATGCCAATGCAATGATCATCATTCAGATCATTTCTCGTTGTTATAAAATAGGCCTTGTCGGTAACTTTTCTGATTCCCTGGTATACGCGGTAAACACGTTCTCTGGGAGCAGGATCATCGATTATATATGCCGAATAATTTGGAGTCAATTGTATATTGGGACCATGAATGAACTCTTCCGTCGCATATGCCATAGTAGGTATTTTTAAAGTTTCCTGAAACTTTAGCGCTCCCTCCAGGGCTACCCCGTAATTGGGACCGTTGCCGCATACAAATGTAGGTCCAACTTGTGACAGCTGCATTTTATTTTTCTCTACAAAATTTTCCATTGTCCTGACTACATCCGCATGATTCAGAATAGCGTTTTCAAAATGCTCTAAAGAAATCCGTTTCTCCCGTTCCGTGATCTTCCCTTTTAATGCCGCAGATTGAAGGGCAAACAGCATTAAAAACTCCATCAATGTTACAACTCCCATAGTCACATAGCCAACCGTCTCAATTCCAACGCCGTAGTCTATCAGTACATCCGCGTAATCCTTTATATCGCCTTCCGGATTTCCCGTTAAAGCTATCCGTCTGATCCCCTGCCTATCCAAAAACTTTAAACTCTCTATAATATTCGTTGAACAACCGCTTTGCGATATTACAATATTGAACATATTCTCCGGTAAACGATTTTCAAAATTAGTAAAGACATCCGGCGATACCACCTGTACAGATTCCTTTAATTTGTCTTGCATGTAATTTCTCGCTGCCATAGAGCTGTTATAGGAAGATCCCGATGCAATTATTCTTATTCCGTTCTTTCCGCTGCCTAAATATTCGCCGCATAGGACCTTACACAGCTCGTCCGCACGTGAAAAATTAGATTTCAGTCTTCCTGACGATAACTTAACATAATCAGTCATTCTCATAATTCATTTGCCGCCTCCTAAACTGTAGATACATATTTAAAAACATAAGCAGCTCACGTGGTTCTAATACTATACCACTATTTGCTTTTAATGTACCACAAATCGAATCGTTCTGCAAGCCCCTTTTTGAAAAATTTTGTCTTAAATGGATCTATATCGGTTGGAACTTCATGAAGAGATGGCGTAAAAAGGTATATATAAAAAAGGACATTAAAAATGTCCTTTTAAAAATTTTTACTTTATTATTTTTTTGAATAATATGTGAAAATTGCTTTATCGCATCTTAAATAGCTCTGCGTATACTCTATAGTGTTTCCCTCCTGATCGCTGCCCAAATACTCGAACAAGTAGAGAGGGCTTCCTTTTTCAATCTGCAAAAGCTTTGATTCTGAGTAACTGCTCTCTATGATAATCAAAGATTGTAAAAAACTTACCGGCAAATGGTTTCTGCTTTCTAGATATGCATATAAGGAAACCTGTTCGAAATTATAGACTGAGATATCAGGCACAAATTTAAAAGGCATATAACAGTATTCCAATGCAAGTGTTTCATCGTCCGCAAACCTGAGGCGCTGAAGAACGTACACATCGTCTTCCTTATTCAGGTTTAATTTCTTTGATAGATAATTTCCTGCCTTAATACGACCGCTCGCAATTATCTTGTCATTTTGTTTTAACCCGCTCTCCCTTAATAGAGCCCCGAATCCTACCGATTTTTGAGAAGACTGGATCCTGTAAACCAACTTATTTGCTTTTTTTGTCGCAACAAAAGTTCCCTTGCCATGAACGGATACTAAAACGCCCTCGCTTACCAAAGCGGATACTGCTCTCTTCACCGTCATTCTGTTAATACCATATATTGCGGCCATTTCCCTTTCACTGGGTATTTTCTCACCGGGCAAGAGCTCTTTTTCATGGATCTGAGTCAATATAATTTCTTTAATTTGTAAATACAAAGGTAACCTATAGTCCATAGTTAACTCCTATCTGTATGACTCACAAATGAGAAGCGCTCGGGTTTCATGATCATCTCAGAATAACTTACTAATACTTTCTCCTCCGTATAGTCTAAACCTCTTTGCAAAATGACATTACTGCCTTCTTCTATTTCCAATAAATCAGAGACTTCTTTAGATGACTTGATTACCGTAATATCCAAATTACTTATTTTGACTTCATCGTCGTATTTGTCCTTTAATACCTTAAAAATGGATCTCTCTTTTAAAAACGGCTCTTTGAAGTCAGGAAATTTTTTGCTCTCTATGTAGGCATAATCAACCGTCGCAGGCTCTTCATCGACCCTCAACAAGCGAATTATTTCAAATAATTTTGTTCCCAGGGGTAATTTCATTTGCGAAGACAAATGCTTGTTCGCCACTATATCATGAAACTTTACCAACTCCAAATTCCCGTTTATATTTGAATTTTTAAGAAATTCCGTTTCAGATTGTAAAATATATAAAGTGTCTTTAATTCTTGGTTTTGCTACAAAATATCCCTGCCGCTCGACTTTATAAATCAATCCTTCCTGTATAAGGATTTTCAGCGCCAAGCGGACAGTTAATCTTTGAACGCCTAAAATCGTACTCAATTCACGCTCGCTTGGAAGTCTCGATCCATATTGCAAATTCTTATTTTCTATCATAAATTTGATTTCATTCGCAATTAAAATATCCTGCGTCAATACACTCATCTTATCTTTAATTCCTTCCAAACATACATATGTAATTTCTAAAATATAGCTCGTATATGTTAATATATTAGCATAAAAGGTTGAGAAAGTCTAACAATTTCCAAAATGGAAGTTTCATTGTCCGTTTGAAGAGATAAAGAGACCTCCCTTGATCGTGCGTGCCGATAAAACTGCACAGCTGCATCAAGGAAGGTCTATCCCTATAATATCTTTTTAAGTTCTCTTGCCGCCTGTGCGGCTTCCTTGACCTTTTCAAGACTGCTGCCCAGCGAAGCTTCCACGGCGGCCGCCACCCCGCCCTCCACAAAGGGAGCGTCGGCTATCATGGCTTTCCCTATCTGCTCATCCAGCATCTCTATGGCCATATCCGAGCTCAATACGGCGCTGCCAAGGTCGGCGATCAAGAGTACACCGTCTCCGCTCTGCGCCTCATGGATGGCCCCGGCTATCCTTGCAGCATCGGTGCCGATGCTTCCATCCTCCATGCCCCCCGCGGGAATTATTCTGACCCTGTCTTGGGAGAGCTGGGCGGTGAGTTCATACAGGCCCTCGGCCAGCTGTCTGCTGTGAGAAACGATGACTATCCCTACCATATCCGCCCTCCTATATAGAGCTTGCAACTGCGGCCGCCGCCTGCAGTATCAAAAATGTTGACGTTGCGCCGGGGTCCTGGTGGCCTATGCTGCGCTGGCCCAGATAACTGGCCCGGCCCTTGGTGGCAATGATATCCTTGGTGTGTTCCATGCCTTTGCCCGCGGCATCTGCCGCCCTGCTCAGCGCTTCGGCCAGGCCCATGCCGCCTTTGACCGCATCGGAGTATGCCTCGATGGCGGGCTGCAGCGCGTCTATCATCGTCTTTTCACCCACAGTCGCCTTGCCCCTGTCCTCTATTCCCTTAAGAGCGGCCTCGAGCAGGACAAGCACATCGCCCACATTGAGCTCGGTCTTGCCCGAAGCGGCCTGGCCCGCCCTCATAAAGGCCGTCCCATACAGCGGCCCGGCCGCGCCTCCCACAGTGGATACCAGCGTCATCCCAACGGTCTTCAATATACTGCCGATATCCTCATCCTCTGCCGAGGGCAGCCTGCTCAAAACGGCCTTCATCCCCCTGTCCATGTTTATGCCGTGATCGGCGTCGCCTATGGCCGAATCCAATTCCGTAAGATACTCCTTATTTTCAGCCAGAGCCCGCGCCATAGCCTTTATCATGTCTGTCACACTGCCGCCGTCTATAGTCATAAAGGTTACCTCCCAAGACTTTTAAAGGCGATCGTATCGCTGCGTGCATCCAATAATTCCTTCAGCTCATCGTCCAGTTTCAGCAGCGTCACCGAGGCTCCCTGCATTTCCAGCGAAGTCATATACTCTCCGAGGAACGTCCTGTACACGCTGATCCCCTTGTCCCTCAGCACCGACGCCACATGCCTGTTGATGACGGCAAGCTCCATCTGCGGCGTGCCGCCCATCCCATTTACCATGACCGCCACCTCGTCGCCGGACGAATAGGGAAGATCGCCCAATATCCTGCCAAGCAGCTCGTCGGTCACCTCATCCGCCGTCTTCATAGCTTCCCGGTGCGTACCCGGCTCGCCGTGTATGCCTATGCCTATCTCGATCTCATCCTCAGCCAGAGTGAAACTGGGCTTTCCGGCCGCAGGCACAGTGCACGGCGTGAGAGCTATGCCCATAGACCTCACATTGGCTATGACCTTCTCGCCCACTCTCTTTACCTCTTCCAGGCTCATACCCTTGTCCGCCGCGGCTCCGGCTATCTTGTGGACCAGCACCGTGCCCGCTATCCCTCTCCTGCCCGTGGTATACGTGCTGTCCTCCACGGCAACGTCGTCATTCACCAAGACGCTGTCCACCTTTATACCGTCCATCCCGGCCATCTCTTTAGCCATATCGAAATTCATCACATCGCCCGTATAGTTCTTGACCACCAGCAGTACTCCCGCTCCTCCGTCCACCGCCTTTATGGCCTCGTATATGGCATCCGGCGTGGGCGAAGTGAATACGGCTCCGGCGACAGCTCCGTCCAGCATGCCCTTGCCCACATATCCTCCGTGAGCAGGCTCGTGTCCGCTGCCGCCCCCGCTCACCAGGGCCACCTTGCCGCTGATGGGAGCGTCCGCCCTTACAAGCACGTTGCAGTCCTGCAATTTCCTCACGTACTGAGGATATGCCTGCGCCATGCCCTCCATCATCTCTTCGACTACCAAATCGGGGTTATTTATCAGTTTTTTCATGATTATCCTCCCTTATCTTTATTTTTTTCGGCAAACCTCATACCTACGCTGTTTATCAGCCCATATCCCTTGTCGCTATCACGTCTACGCCCGTGCCGAGTATGTCGGGATAGATCACCTGCCCTGCGGTGACCGGCGCTTTGACCTCTACCTCCGACAGCACCTTCATCGCCTCGAATACCTTATCCCTGGGTATCGGCTGCCTGGTCCTCACCGGCAGGAGGGGCAGCTTAGCTCCCGCTGCCCTTACCGTCGTGGTGAGGGTCCTGGTGGGATGGTATATCTCGTCGTTCGCATAGCGCGGCCCCTTCTCGCACTCGTTATTCTTCACCGAGACTATCACGCCGTCCTGCATCTCCACCTTCAGGTTGCAGCCGCGGGGGCAGAGTATGCAGGTCATAAACCTCTGGTCCATCATGACTCGCCTCCCTCCACCTTAACGGTTATCTCCTCAATGTCAGGAAAGCGGTCCAGCAGCCGCCGGGTGATGTTGATGTACTCCATCTCGCCGGGAGAAAGTTTCCTCTTGTTTATGGCAAACAGCCTGCCCTTGTCCGAGTCCACTGCCAGCCTTACGTTTTCGTACACGTCCGTGACCCTCAGAAACAGCTTGAAGGCTCCCTCGACGCCGCTCCTCTTCACCATCTGGGGAACCACATACCTCACGCCCTCGCCGGGAGTTATGCTTATCGGGTCCGGCTCGGATCTCTCCCCTTGCTCTATAAACCTCACCGCGCCCCGCGCGGCTATGCGGCTCTCGTCGGTAACGTTGTCGGCCAGGTCGTGCACCTGCAGCACGTTCCCGCATGAAAATATGCCGGGGACCATGGTCTCCCTGTCGTCCCACACGCGCGCGCTGGAAGTTCCCCTGTCCAATATCACGCCCGCCTTTTTGGAGAGCTCGTTTTCGGGTATCAGCCCCACGGAGAGCAGCAGCGTGTCGCAGGGTATGTACCGCTCGCTGCCGGGCACCGCCTGCCGTTTTTCGTCCACCTCGGCAATGGTGACCCCTTCCACCCTTTGCTTTCCGTGTATCCTTACGACCGTATGGTTTAGCAGCAGCGGTATGCCGAAATCATCCAGGCACTGCGCTATATTTCTCTTCAGACCGCCGGAATACGGCATTATCTCGCACACAGCCGCCACCTTGGCGCCCTCCAGAGTAAACCGCCTGGCCATGATAAGGCCTATATCCCCCGAGCCGAGGATGACCACCTCCTTGCCGGGAAGATAGCCCTCCATGTTGGCAAATCTCTGGGCCGTGCCCGCCGTGAATATGCCCGCCGGTCTGCTGCCCGGTATGAGTATGGCGCCCCTCGGCCGCTCCCGGCAGCCCATGGCTAAGATAACTGCGCCCGCCCGTATCTCCATCAGGCCGTCGGAGGAGTTTACCGCCGTGACCACTCTGTCCGGGGTTATATCCAGCACCATGGTGTTCAGCCTATACTCGATCCCCATCTCCTCCACCTGCTCTATGAACCTGCCCGCATACTCCGGGCCGGTCAGTTCCTCCTCGAACTCCTGCAGGCCGAATCCATTGTGTATGCATTGATTCAATATGCCGCCCAGCTCCCTGTCCCTTTCGAGTATCATCACGTCGTCTATCCCCAGTTTTTTCGCCTCGACCGCCGCTCCCAGACCGGCCGGGCCGCCGCCCACTACTACTATGCTCCTATACATTGCTCTCACCGTCCTCTTTTAAAAGCTGCTTCACCTTATAGAGCAGCAGCCTCGAATCGCCGCCGAACTTGGTCACGCCGCCCAGCGTCGTATCAAGTTCCCTCGCCAGTATCTCGGCCACCCTCGGCGTGCAGAAGCCGGCCTGACACCTTCCGGTCTGCGCCCTGGTCCTGCGTTTCACCCCATCCAAAGTGCGCGCTCCCACCGGTCTATTTATTGCGTCTATTATCTCGCCCTCCGTCACCGTCTCGCAGCGGCAGATCACATGTCCGTAAGCCGGATTCTCTTTTATCACTTCCATTCTCTCCTCGTCGGTAAGCTCGCTGAACCTTATGACGGGTCTCCTCTTAGGATCAAAATCGGGCTTTTCTTCCAGCTTGAGACCCGCATCCTTCAGTATGCCGGCCACCATTTCGGCAATGGCCGGAGCCGACGAGAGGCCCGGGGACTCTATGCCGGAAGCGTTGATGAATCCCGGCGTCCGCTGCGATTCGCCGATGATGAAGTCGTCGCTGTCCGGCACGGGACGCACGCCCGTAAACGTGGTTATCACATTCCTGAGGTCGAACGCCCTGGTGGTCCTGAGCGCACCCTCTATGGCCTTGCCAATGCCCTCCGGCGTGGTCTCCCTGAATTCCTTGTCGTCTATGTCCTCCGCGGTGGGCCCCAGCATCAGGTTGCCGTGCACCGTCGGGGTGACCAGTATCCCCTTGCCCATCTTGGTGGGCACCTGGAAGATGACCGTATGGGCGACGTCCCCCTCCACCTTATCCAGTATGAGATATTCTCCCTTGCGGGGAGTTATCTTAAAGGGCTCGCCCCCGGCCATATCGTTTATCTCGTCGGCATACAGGCCCGCCGCGTTTATCACATATTTCGCCTCGAATTTGCTGTCCGGCGTGTGTACGGTAAAATACCCGCCGTGCCTGTCTATGCCGGTGACGGGACTGTCAAAGAAGAACTCCGTCCCGTTCATAGCGGCGTTTTCGGCCAGGCCCACGGTAAGCGTGAAGGGGCATACTATCCCCGCCGTCCCTGCGAAAAGCGCCCCCACGGCCTCGCCGCTTATATTGGGTTCCAATTCCCTGAGTCTATCCCTGTCCAATATCTCCATACCGGGAACTCCGTTTTCCACCCCCCGGTCATAGAGATCGCGCGCCTTCCCCATTTCCTCATCGGAGAAGGCGACCACCAGCGAGCCGTTGCGCTTGAACGGCACGTCAAGGTCTTCGCAGATCTCGTCGTACATCTCGTTGCCGCGGACATTTAGTTTTGCCTTCAAGGTACCGGGCTCCGGATCGTATCCCGCATGGACTATGGCGCTGTTGGCCTTACTGGTCCCGGTACAGACGTCCGATTCCTTCTCCAGCAGGCAGATCTTCAAACGGTACCGCGAAAGCTCCCTGGCAATGGCACACCCCGTTACGCCCCCGCCTATTATTACGGCATCATACATTTTCAGCCCTCCCGTTAAATAATCAGCAAAGGAAAGAACCGTACCCGAATATGCCTTTACCCAAGGCCGTCAGGTACGGCTCTCCGATCCTCCACCGATTATATATTTACCTTACGCTACTCCTCCGCCCAGTTTAGCGACCTCTCAACGGCTTTCTTCCAGCCCGCGTACAGCTTCTCCTTCTTTTCTCCTTCCATGGCCGGAACAAACCTTCTGTCCATGTTCCAGTTGGCGGCTATCTCGTTCCTGTCCTTCCAGAAGCCGGTGGCCAGGCCTGCCAGATAAGCTGCGCCCAGCGCGGTGGTCTCTATTATCTTGGGCCGCTCAACCGGTACGTCCAGTATATCGGCCTGGAACTGCATCAGGAAGTTGTTGGCGCACGCTCCTCCATCCACCTTGAGGGCGGCCAGGGTTATCCCCGAGTCCTCCTGCATGGCCTCCAGCACGTCTCTGGTTTGATAGGCCAGCGATTCCAGCGTCGCCCTGACAAGATGCTCCCTCTTTACGCCTCTGGTGAGGCCGACTATTATCCCTCTGGCGTACATATCCCAGTACGGCGCGCCCAGTCCGACGAAAGCGGGCACCACATAGACGCCCTCCGTGTCCTCGACCCTTGCGGCATACTCCTCGCTCTGCGGCGAATTGTCTATGATCTTGAGCTCATCCCTCAGCCACTGGATCGCCGCTCCGGCTATGAATATGCTGCCCTCCAAGGCATACTCCACCTTGCCGTCGATGCCCCAGGCTATGGTGGTCAGCAGTCCGTTATGCGATGGAACGGCCTTCTCGCCCGTATTCATCAGCATAAAGCAGCCCGTGCCATAGGTATTCTTAGCCATGCCCGGCTTGTAGCAGGCCTGGCCGAACAGCGCCGCCTGCTGGTCGCCCGCGGCTCCGGCTATGGGTATCTCCGCTCCCATAAGCTCCTTATCGGTCATGCCGTACACATGGCTGGAAGGCAGCGGCTCAGGCAGCATGCACTCCGGTATGCCCAGCTCGCTTAAAATCTCCTTATCCCACTTGAGCTCATGGATGTTGAAGAGCATCGTCCGCGAGGCATTGGAGTAATCCGTGACGTGCGCCTTTCCCTTGGTGAGATTCCAAATCAGCCACGAATCCACATTGCCGAACAGCAGATCGCCCTTCTCGGCTCTTTCCCTCGCGCCCTCCACATTATCCAGTATCCACTTGATCTTCGTTCCTGAGAAATATGCGTCCACGATCAGGCCCGTCTTTTCCATGATCTTCTTATCGAAGCCCGACGCCTTCAGCCCGTCGCATATGGCCGCGGTCCTCCTGCACTGCCATACTATGGCGTTGTAAACAGGTTTTCCCGTATTCTTATCCCATACTATGGTCGTCTCCCGCTGATTGGTGATACCTATGGCGGCTATCTCGCCGGGCGTCGCGCCGGCCTTTTTCATGGCCTCTTTGGCCACGCCTATCTGAGAATCCCATATCTCCATGGGGTCATGCTCGACCCAGCCCGGCTTGGGATATATCTGTGTGAACTCCTTGTTGGCAACGCTTACGATGTTGCCGCTGCGGTCGAAGAGTATAGCGCGGGAACTGGTCGTTCCCTGATCGAAAGCCAGTATATACTTTACCATCAAAATTCCCCCTCCGTTTTTTTATAGACAGCTCTCTATATGAACAGCTGATAGAGAAAAGCTCCCAGTATTCCGCCGACTATGGGTCCGAATATCGGGACGATGAGACCGTATCCCCAATCCGATTTCCCCTTACCCGGTATAGGCAGAACGGCATGAGCCAACCTCGGCCCGAAATCTCTGGCAGGGTTGATGGCATATCCGGTAGGTCCGCCCAAAGACAGGCCGATGGCGAATACGAGGATACCTACCATTAAATTGCCCAGCGCGCCCACATTCGTGTTGGCATTAGTGATGCCGAGTATACCTATGAGCAGCATTGCAGTACCGATGACCTCCGTGATGAAATTCACCGCTATATTCCTTATAGCCGGGATCGTTGCGAATACGCCGAGCTTTGTCGCCTGATCGTCGGTGGCGGCAAAGTGATCCGCGTAGGTGATGTATACCAGTACGGCTCCCACAAAACCCCCTATTACCTGTGCAATGATATAGCCGGGAACCATGCTCCACGGAAACTTTCCTATGGCCGCCATGCCGATAGTCACCGCGGGATTAAGATGCGCACCGCTTACCCAGCCCGTGATGTACGCGGCAATCGCTACGGCAAATCCCCATGCGGCCGTTACCACGATCCATCCGCCGCCCTGCCCCTTTGACTTACCAAGATTGACGTTCGCCACAACGCCGTCGCCCAAAAGTACGAGTATCATAGTACCGAAAAATTCCGCAACATACTGTGCCATGTAACTTTTCCTCCTCCATTAAATATTGATCGAGCAGAAAAATATTAAGAGCTCTAATACCCGAAGGCCCATCCCCCCTTTCATTGCTTTATATCAAAGGCCCGTGCCTGTGGCCGCGGCTTTCCTTTGCGGCCCTCTGGTTTTGGCCGGGCCTTTAACGTCATGTCCACAATATCGCTGATTCTCTTTATCGCATTTCATGGTAATATTTATATGAAATAAAACCGGCACTATGACCGGTCAAAAAAATATTTTATAATAAATTATTCCTATAGATCGCCGTTATGAAACTTGAAGGTTCAAGAAAAAAGCGCATAATAAAAAGACCGCGTCAAAATGCGGTCTTTCAAATTTCTTCAATGCGGCTGCCGCTATTTTATTTTTGCCAATGCCTGGTCAAGATCGGCTATGATATCGTCCGCGTCCTCTATGCCCACGGACAGCCTGACCAACCCGTCGGTTATGCCGGCCCTCAGCCTGTCCTCCTGCGGGACCAGCGAATGAGTCATGGAGGCCGGATGTTCTATGAGGGAATCCACGCAACCCAGGCTTACGGCCAGAGTTATGATATTCAGGTTGTTCATGAGGATCTTGCCCGCCTCAAGCCCGCCCTTCAGCTCAAAGCATATCATTCCGCCGAAGCCGTGCATCTGCTTCTTTGCCAGTTCATGCTGGGGAAACGAGGGCAGCCCTGGGTAGTATACCTTCTCTACGGCAGGATGCTTTTCAAGGAATTCCGCCACCTTCATGGCATTGGAGTTATGTCTCTCCATCCTTATTCCCAGCGTCTTAAGTCCCCTTATCAGCAGCCATGCGTCAAACGGCGATATCACGCCGCCAAGGTTCTTGAGTGTTGTCGTCTTTACCGTACTTATGAAGTCCTTGCTGCCCACTATGATGCCCGCTATCACGTCTCCGTGTCCGCCGATGTATTTCGTGGCGCTGTGAATGACCACGTCGGCCCCCAGTTCCAACGGCCTTTGGCAATACGGACTCATGAAGGTATTGTCCATCATGACCGTTATCCCGTGTTCATGGGCGACCGCGGATACCGCGGCTATATCCACCAGCTTGAGCGTAGGATTGCCCGGCGACTCGAAGTACAGCACCTTGGTATTCGGCCTAATGGCCTTCCTGACATTGTCGGGGTCCGACGCGTCCACAAGGGTGACCTCCACGCCGTACTCCGGCAGCATGGTAGTTATAAAGTCGAATGTACAGCCGTAAAGGCATTCGTCGGCTACGATGTGGTCTCCCTTCTTCAGCGCCGCCAAAAGAGCCGCCGACACAGCCGCCATGCCCGATGCCATCGCCGCCGCGGCCTCTCCGTCTTCCAAAGCGGCGATCTTGTTTTCCAACTCCGTCTCGGTAGGATTGCCCAACCGGGTATAGATATACCCCTCCTCCTCGCCGGCAAACCTGCGGGCGCCCTGATCCACATCCTTAAATACGAAGGTGGACGTCTGATATATCGGCGCGGCATGGGACCCCGTGGCGGGGTCCGGTCTGCTGCCTGCATGTATCGTCTTTGTATTGAATCCCATATTCTTGATATTCATTTCATACGCCTCCCAAAATAAATAGCAGCAATTACCATGCCAATCCATGTTTTGCTGACTTTCCTTGGAAATATGGTATAAAAACAGCCCATATTCCCAATTATTATGGTCTGTTTTTATACCATAACGGTCTATTTTGCAACCGGTTTTCGTTCAAGGCCGTACTTTTTCATCTTAGCGATCAGCGTCGAATGGGATATCCCCAACTTCGCCGCTGCCCTGCGTATGCTGCCGTTCTCCTTCAAGGCCGATTCTATCGCCGTCCTCTCGGCCTTCGCCGCTATATCCCTGAGCTTTAATTCCCCGCCGTACGCCGGTACGCCTTGGCTTTCCAGCTGCTGCTCATTGAGTATAAGATGTTCCGGCTGAATATAATCGGCGCAGAGATTGAGCGCCCTTTCGATTATATTGGAGAGCTCCCTGATATTTCCCGGCCAGTCGTAGTCCATGAGCTTACCCATAGCCTTGCCGCTTATGCCCCTGACTTCTTTTCCCATCTTCTGCGACAGGGTGTCTATAAAGTGCCCGGCCAGCACCGGTATGTCCTCTTTTCTCTCTCTGAGCGGGGGAAGAAATATGGGTATCACATTCAGCCTGTAATAGAGGTCCTCCCTGAACTGGCCGCTTGCCACCATCTTTTCTAAGTCCCTGTTGGTAGCTGCGATCACCCTCACGTCCACGGGTATCTCCTCCTCGCTTCCCACCTTCCTGATCTTGCCCTCCTGCAGCACCCTCAGCAGCTTTACCTGGATATGAGTCGGTATCTCGCCGATCTCATCTAAGAATATGGTCCCCTTATCCGCATACTTAAAGAGCCCCTGCTTGCCGCCCTTCCTTGCGCCGGTAAACGCTCCCTCCTCGTATCCAAACAGCTCCGACTCCAGAAGGGTATCGGGGAGCGCAGCGCAGTTCACGGCTACAAAGGGTTTGTTTCTCCTTAAACTGGCCATATGTATCGACCGCGCAAAGAGCTCTTTTCCCGTGCCTGTCTCGCCCCTTATCAGTACGGTGGAATTTCCCCTGGCTACCGACCTGGCCATCTCCTTAACCCTGTTTATCTTCCCGCTCTGCCCGATTATGTCGTCGAAGGTCACCATGGGGCTCGCCGTGAAGGAATAGACCAGATCCATCACGCTCTCTATATCCCGCAGGGACGCGACCGCGCCTATCGGCCTGCCCGCTTCGTCAAGTATGGGCCTGCCCGAAGTTATATAGTGGGTATGGTCGTTCCCGTTTTTCAGGATTATCTCCACATTGTCATAGGACTCGCCACGGCTTATCGTCTTTTCAATGGGAAGCTCCGCCGATAAAAAGGCGGAGATATTTTTGCCTATCGCCTCTTCCCTTTTCATCTTGAGTATCTTCTCCGCCGAGGGGTTGAGAGTGGTTATAACGCCATGCCTGTCAACCGCCAATATTCCCTCCGTCACGGCATCCAGGACCGTATTGAGGTACTTCTGCTTTTCCTCATGGGGAATGAGCTCGATCTCCCTTATTCCGGTCACACCGTCCAGGTTCAGTATATCCGATACCAGCGAGCCGATATCAAAATCAGATAATCTCTCAAACTTTACGCATATGGTGCCCGGCTCTACCTCCACGTCCTTGAGGTTTATACCCCTGCCGTAAAACACCTTGAGCACGTCCATGGTCATACCCACCCGGTCTCCCGTATCTATTCTGAATCTGTGGAATTCCGTCATCGGCTTTTCCTCCGTCAAAACGTTTTCGATACTTAAAACAAAATAACTGTATTCTTATGTTTACTTTTCGATCTATTTTGATATAGTATAGATAAGAAGGCAACCGTACCGCAAAGTGCGGCCGCCGCTGGACTTTAAAAGCTTACATTAATCATCCTGTGTTAGGACAGGGTGATTATTTTTTTCTTCTATTGTAATCCTTAATCAGAATAACAATAAAAGAAAACAGCGACACGAGAAGCATACCAAAACTAAACAGCAACTGCAATATTTGATATGTATCCATGTCACACCGACCCCTTTCTGTAAAAAGCGGCGGTCACACCCTGAATACGATTGCCTTCATTCAATTATATCAAAAAGGCTGAAATATAAAAAGTAAATAAAAAAGGCCGGGAGTAAGCCCGGCACAATAAATTGCAAAACTCATTTCAATTTCGGTTTTAGCACCATCAGCACCGCGGCCGTTACTACGGTCCCGGCCACGATGGAGACGGCGTACATAAGCACATTGGTGACCACGTTGGGTATGAACAGGACAAATACACCGCCGTGGGGCGCCATGAGCCGGCATCCAAAGAGCATCGAGAGCGCTCCCGCCACGGCCGAACCCACCACATCGGCCGGTATCACCCTGAGCGGGTCCGCCGCTGCAAACGGTATGGCGCCTTCAGTTATGAAACTGGCTCCCAGTACCCACGCTACCTTGCCCGCTTCCAACTCTTCATTGGTAAACCTGTCTTTGGCAAGGGTCGTAGCCAAGGCCAGGCCGAGCGGCGGTGTCATGCCAGCCGCCATGACCGCGGCCATGGGCGCATTTACATTGGATGCCAGCAGTCCCACCGCAAAGGCGTAGGCCGCCTTGTTGAGAGGACCGCCCATGTCAAAGGCCATCATCACGCCCAATATCGCTCCCAGAGCCACCGCATTGACCCCGGTCATACCCGTGAGCCACGCAGTGAGCCAATCCATCAGCGCCTTCATCGGCGTGCCTATCACATAGACCATCAGCAATCCCACAATGAGAGTAGAAAGCAAAGGCAATATCAAAACCGGCATGAGTCCCTGCATCGCCTTGGGAAGCTTAATGGCCGACTTCAGCCATGCCACCACATAGCCCGCGAGGAAACCGGCGACTATGCCGCCTAAGAATCCAGCGCCCATATTCGCCGCCAGCAGACCGCCTATCATACCGGGAGCTATGCCCGGCCTGTCGGCTATCGAGTAGGCTATAAAGCCTGCCAAAACCGGAACCATCAGCGCAAAGGCGGTGCCGCCGCCTATCTTATTGAGCGCCCACGGAAGGCTGCCCTCCACCTCGGATGCGTGTATACCGAACACAAAGGACAGCGCTATGAGTATGCCGCCCGCCACGACAAAGGGTATCATATACGACACGCCCGTCATCAGATGCTTATATACCCCCGCTGCCGACTTGGACTTCTCCTGTTTAACTTCGTTGACCTTATCCACATAGTCCGTCTTGGGCTTTTCCATCTTCATTGCCCTGAGCACAAGATTTTTAGCGTCTTTAATGGCGTCCTCCACCGGGACCTCCAGTATGGGCTTTCCCGCAAACCTCTCTGTCGCGACCTTGGTGGCTGCGGCTATTATCACCGCATCGGCCTCTCTTATATCCTCGTCCGTGAGGGCGTTTTCGGCTCCCACAGACCCCTCGGTCTCGACCTTCATCTCCACTCCCAACTCTTTTGCGGCCATTTCAAGGTTCTCCGCCGCCATATAGGTATGGGCAATACCCGTAGGACATGCGGTAACAGCAATGATCTTCATATTATCCCCTCCCGATAATAATTACTAAGTCAGATATTGCCGAACGCATCCAGTACCTCTCCCGGAGTCGCTGCATTCAAGAGCGCATTCCTCACCTCCTCATGCATGAGTGATCTGGAAAGCATGCTCAGTATATTGAGGTGCTCGTTGTCGGAATTCTCGGGGACGGCTATCAAAAACGCCAAATATACCGGCTTTCCGTCCATCGCTTGAAATTCCACTCCCTGTTTTGACCTGCCGAAGGCGACCACCGGCTGTGTGACAGCGGCGCTTTTGCCGTGCGGTATTCCTACGCCCATGCCTATCCCTGTGGAATAGACCGTCTCTCTCTCCATTACCGCCCGCACATAGGCATCCCCGTCTGTCAAATAGCCCTCTTCCAACATCGGCCCGGCCAGTTCCTCTATGGCCTCTCTCTTATCCTTTGCCTTCAGATCAAACAGCATCAGCCCGGGCTGCAAAACCTCCGAAATATCCATCACGCCCACCTCTCTATGTCTATGGTCTGACAGAATTCTTCCATCCTCTTAAAGTCCGATATGATGCGGCAGCAGGATGAGGCCGCCGCCATTCTCGCCGCTGCCTCTCCGCTCAGGCCCCTGTTTGCCGCGCAGAGGTAACCCGCCACCATGGCGTCGCCCGCGCCCACGGTGCTCTTTACTTCCAATTCCAGCGGGCGGACCCTGTATATTCCCTTTGCGTCCGCATATACGCTGCCCCGGCTGCCCATGGATATTATTACGACGCTTATCCCCCTGGACTTAAGCTTCCCGCATATGTCTTTGAGCTCCCTGTCGCCGCTTATGGGGTGCCCGATCAGGCCTTCCAGCTCACTGATATTGGGCTTTATCATGTAGGGTGCGGAATCTATGCCCTCCGCCAAGGCCGGGCCGTCGGCGTCCAGGATCGCCTTCGCCCCCTTCTGCCCGGCAGTCCGTATCAGCTCCCTGTATATATCCTCGCTTATTCCCCGCGGCAGGCTGCCCGAAAACGTAATGTATCCGCATCTTTCCGCCCAATAGGAAACGCGCGCTTTAAGCTCGCCCAGCTTCCCGGGACTTATCCACGGCCCGGCCTCGTTCACCTCCGTAAATGCCGGATCGCCGCGGTCTATTATCTTTATATTGGTCCGGGTATTTCCCTCCACCTCGATAAAGTCGGTCGTTATGCCCATCTCTTTCAGTTCATCGGATATATGGGCGGCATTCTTGCCGAGAAAACCCAGCGTAATGCTGGATATCCCCAGCTCAGCCAGTACCTTTGATACGTTTATCCCCTTGCCGCCTATGGAATACTCCGCATCGGCCGCCCTGTTGAGACTATAGGGGATAAATCTGTCCAGATAGACCGTATGATCTATCGCCGGATTTAATGTGACTGTCGCTATCATATTCATCATCCTCAAACCCTTATAATTTCGCTGCCGCTCTGTGAAAATTCATTGTAAATATCCTCGGGCAGCTTATGGTCCGTTATTATACCATCCACCTCGTCCAAATCGGCAAACCTCATCAATGAAGATTTGTTGAATTTACTGCTGTCCGCGACCACATAGACCTTCTCCGCGCTCCTCAGCATCGACCGCTTGGTGGCCGCCTCCGTCATGTTGGGAGTCATAAATCCATCTAAGGATATGCCGTTGGCGCCGATAAACGCCTTGTCTGCCTTTACCCTCCTGAAGAGTTCGTCGGCAATCGGACCCACCAGCGCTAAGGTCTCGTACCTCAAGGTCCCCCCCGCCAGTACCGCCTCTATGCCCTGCCGGTGCTGAAGCTCTATGGCGGCATGGGGTGAATTGGTGATGATCATCGCCCTGTTCACGTTAAGATTTCTGATTATCTCCATCGTAGTCGTACCCGAATCGATGACCACCGTGTCCCCGTCCTCTATAAGCGAAGCGGCCCTTATGCCTATAGCCTTTTTCTCCTCCGTCATTTCCTCCTGTTTTTCCGTAAACGTAGGCTCATAATCGGCGGGCAGCGGATTCATCGCTCCCCCGTGAGTCCTGTGTATCAGACCCTTATCCTCCATGTACCTGAGATCTCTTCGTACCGTGGACTCGGACACATCCATATTCCTGCTCAGTTCTTCCACTGTAACCGCTTTCCCCGAGTTTATAATATCCAAGATCTTCATGCGGCGCTCTTCGGCAAACATCATCTCACCTGCTCATTTATAATTATTTATGCTTTTATTTGCTTTAATATGATTATATATGACTGAGAATAAAAAGTCAAATAAAAAAGGCCGGGCTGACCCGGCGCATAATAAAGAAATTCGTATTCACTTTCAAACCATGACGTCATGTTCACCGATCGCTTTCAAAAAGAAATCGTCGCATCCAAAATTGCCCGATTTCAATATCAGACGGATATCGTCGTTTTTCAGCGGAGTCAGAACGGGAACTCCCGGCGCAATACTCTCACCGATCAGAAAACCGTCGAATCCCAAATTCAGGGTCACCGCTCCCGACGTTTCGCCGCCGGCAACAACGATATTTTTAAAACCATCCGCAATTGCCAAGCTGCTCAAATCAGCCATCATGCTTTCAATTAGATTGGATTCCATATCAAACGTCGGCGATCGTTTCAAGCTTGCCATATCGCCGTCTATAGCAGTACTGTACACCAACGTTGTCCGGCTTTGATTCTTGACATACTCAAAGACGTCATTCACATTTAATTTGCCGCTTAACAACTCCTTTGAATCGACCCCATATAATATCCCGCCCGCCGACCGATAGTATTCGATTTGTCTTTTGGTTGCCCTCGAACAACTCCCGCAAAGGATGATCGAACGGCGGCCCTTCAAATTTTGCCCGTCAAAGACCGCGCGTTTAGATCCCTTTGCACCGGCGATATGTTCAAGCAGCGCAGACCCGCCGCTCAATAGAGGGAGATGTTTAAAAAGCTTCGCGATCAATCGTCCGTCCTCATCATTTTCATAATCCGGAATGAGGTAGAATTTTTGATGTTTCAATGAGATATCCTTTATTTTCTCCTCTAACGGATTGCTCTCCATGTCTTCCTTAGTTAATACAAAGCAGGGATAATGACTCTGATCCTTCATCAAATTTGGAATATAGGAATCCCACATCGGATTGAGCGGATGATTTTTCATCGGGCTGTCGCTGAGTTTGACACCGTCCACGTATAATATCCCATCCTTGACGGTCCTGCCGTTTTCCGGCAGAGAAGGACAGAGCAGCGTATAAGGCTGTTTTAAATATTCCATTAGAAAGTCGAGTACGACCCCGATATTTCCCTTCGGAGTGGAATCAAAGGTTGAACAATATTTAAAATATATTTTTTCACACCCGATATGATTTAGAAAATCGACCGCTTCCTTTGTCATAGAAACGGCTTTCTCAAGGCTCGCGCTTCGTGATTTCAACGCGATCACGATCGCCTCGCAGTCATGATCCAAGTTCTGCGGAATCGATGTGAACATCAAGGTGTCGGCGCCGCTCTTCGACAGAAACGATGCCGCGTCGCTCGCGCCCGTAAAATCATCTGCAATTACTCCCAGTTTTATACTGCTGTTTTTTTGCATAACCTCCTCCTCCGACTTTGCAGGCATAAAATCAGTTCCCAAGTTTTCATGCATGATGAAACATTAAACTTGGGAACTGTCGATCAGTATTCGTTAAGTTATCTGGTCCAGGCCTTTCCCTTCTGACCGAATAACTCGACATAATGACCCAACCGGTCCATATATCCCTTTTTAAAAGCCGGGACCAGTTTCCATTTATCGAAATCAGGGTCTTTTATAAATTCTTCTAATTCTTCTTTACCTGCCACGATCAATTCCGTCGCTAAGTTGACCTTTTGAATTCCGCATTGGATCGCTTTAGATAAGTTTTCATCACCCGTTCCGCTGCCGCCATGTAATACGAGGGGCGTATCCTTACAGGCTTCAACGATTTTTCCCAGCCTTTCAAAATCGATGTGCGGTTTGCCCTTGTAACGTCCATGTGCGGTGCCGATCGCGACCGCCAGGCAATCTACCCCTGTTTCTTCAATGAATTGGGCCGCTTCCTGCGGAACCGTCAAGTTATTGGATCCATCATGATCATAGTTCTGACCCTGTCCCACATGTCCTAATTCCGCTTCTACACTGATCCCCAAAACCCTACACATTTTGACTACCTCTTTTGTCTGTGCAACATTCTTTTCATAAGGGAGATCCGAACGGTCGACCATGATCGATGTAAAACCGGAACGTATCCCCAATATCATATCTTCATAGGTCTTTCCATGATCTAAGTTGATCGCGATGGGAACCGATGCCTTTGAAGCTAAGTCACGGATCATAGCAATGAACCAGGGCAGATCCGGATGGATAAAAGAGTTTACGTCTATGATCATAGGGGCATTGTATTCTTCTGCGACTTCGATGACGGCGCGGACCGTATCCTCGCTCTGTACATTCGGAGCCGTTACTCCATACCCCTCTCTTTTTGCTCGAACTAAAATTTCTTTCATCGTTACCAGCATAATTTTTATCTCCTTTTATTTGTCTTCGGGTCTTAGATTATTCGTTCCGCCGTAGATAAAGATGATCTCTACATAGCCGTCTTCATCGTAGGTGAATACATGCCACTCGTTTTCTGGAATGTGAAAAATCATACCCTCTTCAAGCTTGAGCTTTTGATTCAGGTTTTCCGGAGTTTCACCCCATGAGATCCAGCCGTCCTTCACTTTTGTGATAATTACGGTCTCCTCGGCATGGTGGTGGGGTTCCATAACGCCGTATTCCGAGCTATACATTGCATAGCCCACCGTCATGTTGCTGCTTTCAAAATGGCTTTGCTTTCCAACTGCTCTGACGAGTCCCCTGCCGGGCAGAGGATCAATTGCAATATTCTTCTTGTTTATATAATCCATAGTGATCCTTTCCCTATAATTTATTTAATAATCTCTTTTAATTGCATCAGCCCTAAGGGCAGGCTTGTCAAAATCTCCGTGCGCTTATCCACGACATACTGTACCGCATTGGACATACTGGCCTGCGCCAGAACTATAACGTCATAGTCGTCCTGATTTTCCATTATGACGTCGGCAATCTTCCGATCATGCTCTTCACGGTCCACCGAATATAAGTCAAAGACGTTCGGAATCAATTTACACTCGACTGTCTGTGAAGCTTGAGTTTTACTCTCTATCAGTTTTGATGTCGGATATAGGGTGCTTTGTACCGTTCCCAGGACCATTATCCTATGTCCTTTTTCAGCCGCCATGGCAGCCATAGGTTCATCAATTTTAAACAACGGTATATCAACGATCTTCCTGGCAATGTCGCCTGCTTCCCCGATCGACGAGCAGGCAAGCAATATCGCATCGCTGCCGTTATTTTTCGCTACGATCACATATTGGATAAATCTTTCGATCACTTGTTTCGTTAAACGTCCCTTTTCTTTGATTTCATTCAACATCGAATCGTCCAATATGTTGACGATCTCAAAACCGTCATACATCTCCTGGATCATCGGCGGAACCGACGTTACGGTCGCGATCGTCGTATGGATAACCGTTATCTTTTTATGCATATAATTCCTCCTCGTCTTGCCGCGCTATATTATCGATCTTGTGTATAAACCGGCATACGTTCATATTAAAGTTTTTACACTATATGCAGTACTGCCATGACGATCGATAACGCCAGAATGCCAAGCATAATATAATTGATATTTACATTTTTATCCAACATCTTCTTGCATCCAAAGGTGAGCAGCAGCGGTACGAGTCCTAAAAACAGCGTGTCCAATGACGACTGCAGCGCCACCGGATCGCCGCCTGCGATAGGTATCATAATCGCTGTTGAAAATTTAACGGTCGACGCAGTCATTGCACCTACCATGATCAGCCCCAGCATACCGGCGCATTTCGTCAATATGGACAGCGTTCCGTTTTTATACATCGACGTGATGAATTGCCGGCCGCTTGCAAATCCGACATATGCCGATCCGAAACGCAGGATCATTGTACATGTGTTATAGATCAAGAAGAAAATGATCGGACCCAATATTGAACCCTGCAATGCAAAACTAATACCGATACTTGCCGCAATAACACGTACGACACTGAACAGCAATGAATCGCCGATTCCCGCCAGCGGGCCCATTAAAGCCGCTTTTACAGCAACGATCGAGCTGGTATCAAAATCATCGACTTCGCTGTTTTCCTTTTCCATAGAAGCAACAATCCCTGCTAAGAATGGATAAATCGCATTGCTTACATTGCAGAATTGAACGTGTCTCTCCATTGCCTCGCGTTTCTTTTCAGGCTGATCTTTATAGTAACGGTCCAGTGCAGGCATGATCTGCCAAAGAAATCCGATTGCCATCTGACGCGCCTGACCACCGACACGGGAACAGTGAGCATTTAATGATCGCCATGCGATGGAATTGACCATCTTCCTATCTTCCTTTGATAAATCAGACATAAATTTCATTGTAGAAAGTCCTCCAATTCAGAATCATTATTACTTTCGTTGCCGGCGGTCACATGCTGCCTCTGCAGTTTATTGATCTCCATATCGCGGTATGCAGTCAAAACAACTAATATAATACCTACGGTAGCAACCGCAATAATTGGAAGTTTAAAATAGTTATATAAGACAAAACCTAATAAATAATAAATCCCGATTTCTGTTGACCAAATCATCTTCATTAAGAGTGCAAGACCAACGGCAGGCAATAATTGTCCACATACCGTCAAACCAGTCATAATAACCGGGGGAATGGCGTCCACAAAAGCGGCGACCGCATTATAGCCAAGGTAAACGCCTAAGAATACGATGGCGGAGAAGAATAGGTTTTTGACAAACCAGACGCCAAAGTTCAAATAAATGAGCAGTCCCTTTTCGTTTCCTTCATGGGCCCATTTGTCCATCAAAGGAGCAAATGCTGTTAACAGGACGTTATTAACACCCATCGTTACAAATCCCATCAAAATCCCTATCGGGACGGCGATCGTCAAAGCGGCACTGGGCTTTAAGGCTGCATTAGTCGCAAATGCCACCGCGAAGACCGTTGCCGCCGAGTGATCCGCCGAAATTTGACCGCCGATATTAACGGAACCCATAAATACAGCTTCCAGTGTTGCTCCAATAATAAGCCCTTGTCCCAAATCTCCCAACAGCAATCCCGTTACCGCGCCGATTACGATAGGACGGTCCGCCATGTTCTGTCCTATAAGCCAGTTGCCTCCATAGCAGATAAAATAAGCGAGTGCTGATAGTAAAGCGACCTTTAACATATTTAATCCTCCTTAATATTTTCAAGCATCTTTTTAATACTGACTTTGGGCTGCGATGGAATCACCCAATGGATCGTTTCCATATTTAAACCGGCCACTTCCTTCAAAGCAGCCAATTCCCTTTCATTGCAAACGACGTCTTGCCCTAACTTGAATTTTTTCTCCGATGTATCAAACCGTCCGACATTTGCAACATTAATTGAACCCACTTCACAACTTCTTGCAATTTTCAATGCATCCTGAATACTGTCGGTCAAAACAAACATTTTAAGCTCTTTGGATTTCGGGTCATTAAATACCTGAATGGAATCATCGACGCTGCGGATCAGTACTTTAACGCCGTTTGGAGTCGCCATCTTTAAGGTCATTTTCTGAACTTCATCTTTCGCAGCTTTATCATTTGCAACAACCATATGTGTCGTTCCAAATTGTTTTGACCAAACGACTGCAATTTGACCATGAATCAATCTGTCATCGACTCTAATTTGAATGATCATGCTACCTATCCCCCTATAAACAAGTTATATAGATATTGGCCAAATCATCGGCATTTAACGTAATCGGCGAATTAACCAGTAATCTCTGCTGATTTTCGTAAACGCTCGCCGCCATTTCTTTGCATTCCCGTTTGGTGACACCCAAAGCCTTTAAGTCAGGACAGTCATAGACGTCGTTCAATAGGTCCAGCAGATCCTGAATCGGGTCGTCATCACTGCCAAAAGCATTCATCAGTATTTTTTCAAGCTTGTCCAGCTTGACATCCAGTGATCTGTAATATTGAAGAACGCCGCCAAATACCGCATTGATGGCTTCACCATGCGCCAGCCTGTAATTGGAACCCAGCGGGAATGAAAGCGCATGCATCGTTGCGCATCCGGCGATACTGAAAGCAATACCAGCCATATTTGCGCAGATCAAGCTCTTTTGTAAATCCTTTGGTAAGCAGCGCTTTGTTTGAACCTCCGTTAAATTCTCTATAATTCCTTCTATCGCTGTTTTTGCATACATATCCGTGAATTCATCGGCTTTGGGAGACAATAACGATTCCACGGCATGCGCCAGCGCATCGATCGAGGTAACCGCGAAGACCCTATAGGGAAGCGATTGCAGCAAGCCGTCCACAAGAATGGCTCTATCCGGAAATAGTTCATCGATTTGCAATCCCAACTTGCTGTTTAAATCTTCAAATTCCACGACGGATACATTGGTCACTTCACTGCCCGTACCGCATGTTGTCGGTATTGCGATAAGCTCACGCCTTTTTGTGAGCGATGATTTATCGGCAAACAATTGCTTGACACTGCGTCCGTCTCCAAATATACACAGCTTCGCAATATCGATCGTTGCGCCGCCTCCGACCGCAATAATCCTCCTGTAGGGAATTTCATTCGCCTTGGCGATGACTTTATCGACCCAATCTCGCTTAGGTTCTCCGTATCCATATTCCGCCAAGTTCAACACATCCGCATTTTGAAAAACTCCCGTACCCTTAAATTGATTGATGACAGATTGACCTGCAATGACCAAATCGCTTTCATTCATCCCCAGTTTTCCAAAACAGAGCATCGGATCAGATTCCGAATATAGCTCAGTCCTTAATCGAAAAATCCTTTTCAGTGAAATCTCACTCAAAGAACGCATCCATATCACCTTCCTCCTCCTTTTGCAGCGTCACAACTTTAGGAATGCAATCCCTGGACAATTGCTCTATGGCTGCAGATGTCATTTCTTCCTCAGATAGTGCGACGGACAACACAATTGGTAAATTCATAGAAGTAACGATCGGTATTTTTTTGCCGGCGGCCAATACCATTCTCGTTACCTGTTGATTCACACTTCCGCCATAAATATCGGTAAAGATAATGGCACCGTCGTCATCTGCCGAATCGATAAATTTTTGGATCTCTTCAATATAATGGCTGGTTGAATCGACATAAGCTCCTACAGCTACGATCAGGTCACTCTTGCCTATAAATAGTTCAAGCGTGTCCTTTAATCCCAAAGCAAGCTTCCCGTGTGATGCAAGCAGAATTCTTTTCATATCTTTATATCATCCTTTCAAGAGACATTTAACCACAATTTATACATAAAGTCAATATGATTTACAAACTTAATCAAAATATACCTTGTAATTTACCCATATCATATGATAAAATTATTTCATATTGTGCAAATGATTGTTAAATCCATTACAGTACGATCTGCACCTGTATAGTAAAATACTTGTTCTATAACAATAATACACAAGTAGCTTCAACAAAATCAACGGCATATTCAACCATATATGGCAATTTGACAGTAAATTATAATTATATACGTTTTAAATTGTGTATTTGATTGTTAAGTTACTCAATTTATGTTATTATTAGTTCGCACATACATTTGCAAATTATTATTTCTGAATTAATTGGAGGATTAGTTTATTTATGATCAATAGCCAGCGAAAAAAAGAAATATTAGAATATTTAAGTGATGTAGATTATCGAACAGTCAAGGATATCTCTGAAAAATTTAACGTCTCCATGAATACCGTTCGCCGTGATATCAATGAACTAGCTGATTCGAATTACGTCGAAAAATTTTACGGAGGCGTGCGCTTAGCCAGAAAAAGTGATAGTACGTATGATTATCGTATTCTATCAAATTTGAATGAAAAGCAAAAAATTGCCGAATATGCAGCGGCACTAATAAAAGACAATGATCTTATATTCATCGACTCCGGTTCAACGACGCCCCTGCTCGTTGATTATATCGATCGTAATTATAGCTTGACCATCGTGACAAACAATCTTCATGTAATCAGGAAAGTCACCGAAATAAATAACTGGGATGTAATTGTCGTAGGATCTCAACTCAAACATTCATCACATTCATTTATCAACGTCATGAATTGGGATTACCTGAACACTTTAAATCTGAATAAGGCATTTATTGCCACGACAGGGCTGACCATCAAATCAGGGGCAACCAATCCCGATAATGCCGAAGCTATCATTAAAACCGGTATGATGAAAAGAAGTTCGGAAAATTACTTGATGATGGATTCCTCAAAGTTTGATCAAACATCTTTGATTACCTTTGCAAGCATCGAGGATTTCTATATGATCATTACATCCGGCACCGTTCCGCAATATTATCTGGACTATTTTGCCGAAAAAAACATACAGTTTAAAATCGCCTAAGGAGGAGCGCTTTATGAAATTTGGATGTTGCGTTTCGATCAACAATACTTTAAAAGCTAAGCAATTCGGCTATGACTTTATAGAATTATCTGCAAAGGAAATTATGGGCATCGGCGATACCGATTGGGAAGCAGCAAAAAGGCAAATCCTCGCATCCAATATTCCGGTGATCGGCTTTAATTCCTTTTGCGATGAAGGGGATCCAATTGTAGGACCTTCCGTAAAAAATGAAAGACTTACGCAATATGTTGATAAAGTGATCGTAAGAGCTGCCGGACTGAACTGCCGGAACATCGGGATCGGTGCTCCCGCGGCACGGATCCTGCCTGAATCCTTCCCTTATGAGACGGCAGCGGTCCAGATGAAACAATTTTTAGAATACGCTGCTCATGAAGCCTCCAAATACGATATAAGCATTCTTTATGAGGCAATTAACCCTAAAAGCTGTAATTTCGGCAACTCGACCCATGAAATTTATCATCTCGTGAAAGAACTTGATATTTCAAATTTAAAAATCGTCTGGGACGTCTTCCACTCGATCAATGCCAATGAACAATATGAAGAATTGACGGACATTTTTGATCGGGTAGAACATGTTCATGTCTGCTCCTGGGATAAGGACTTGAACCGCTTTTACCTGCGGCAAAAAGACAGGAAATATTTGTTGGATCTATGCATCTATTTAGCCTCGCAGAATTATGATAAAACTATTTCTGTCGAAGCCCCCGACGTCAATTTTGACAGTGATGGCCTCGTTTCAATCAACATGTACCATGAAGTACTGGCGCAAATCCAAAATCATAAGGAGTAGAATAGGTTATTGGATTTTCCAATTTACTTCATCCGGCTGCGCTCTTATGTTGTGCTATTCAAACGGCAGTAAACAAAAAAAGCAAAGTATCTATCCAAATACTCTGCTTTATATCTATGCAGGAAAATCCATTCTATAAATTTCGGTATTTACCTATAAAACTATTTTCTCCTGAGGGACCACAAACTTATTTACTATCTTTAAAAGTCCGTTTTCCGTGTTGGCTAACGTCGTATAGTCTGCACCGGCCTTGACATTCTCATCCGCATTGCCCATGGCTATGCCCAGCCCCGCATATTTCAGCATGGATACGTCGTTGAACCCGTCGCCTATGCATATTACGTCCTCTCTATTCACCTTAAAGGCTTCCGCCAGCGACTTCACGCCGCTGCCCTTATTCACTCCCTTAAGGCTTATCTCCAGGTTGATATTTTCGTAGGACACCTCGAAGTCGCGGGACAGTTCTTTCAACAGTCCCTCGGGTACTTTCGCATTTTCTCCGCGGTCTCCTATGGCAAATATCTTGGGTGAACTTATGCCGGAGGACGCTATATATCCCTCCAGATCACCCACCGCCTCATGCCTGCCCTTCCTTATCATGCCCGTATACCATCTTGTCTTATCGTTTAACTGTCCGATCAATGCGATATCGTCATGGAATACGCTGGCCTCATATTCATATTTTCTAAGAATTCCGATCGCCTTTACAATAAGCTCGGGCGGAATATACCTTTCCGCTACCCTGTGCCGGGTGTATATATCTATCGTAAGCGCGCCGTTGTAGCAGATAAGGGGCGCGTTTATATTTATCTCTCTTGCCACCGGCTCTGCATCGGGCAGCGGCCTTCCCGTGGCTATTGTGGTTATAAAGCCCCGCTCCCTCAGGGCCTGAAGCACAAGCTTCGTCTCCTCCGGCACCTTCTCGTCCTTATCCAGCAGCGTGCCGTCGATATCGGTCACCAGCATATGATACATTTATATCCGTCCTCCTTTGTTTTCATCCCATACCATTATAGCAAACATATTGACAATGTTAAATCTTTAAAAGTTTTTGGTGATGGGACCGAGCTACAGGACGGCATAAAAAAACAGGTGATGCCGATCGCTTCACCTATTTTGGCAATTGCCTGCTCCCCGGCTTTATATATGGAACTCCCTGGCTGCAAAGAGGGCATTCATCGGGGCTGTAGGTATCGAAGTCCATGATGACCAGAGGCTTAAACGGAACGCCCAGGTCGATGCTGCCGCCGCTCCTGTCCACTATGGACGTGGCCCCTACGACAACGCCGCCGTATACGCGTGCCATGTCTATGACCTCTTTAGTCGTCCCGCCCGTAGTGGTGACGTCCTCTACGACCAGCACCCTCTCGCCCTTCTTTATCTCAAACCCCCGCCTCAATGTGAACGCTCCGTTTTCCCTTTCGGCGAAGATACTCCTTACCCCAAGGCTTTTAGCCACCTCGTAGGACACCAGTATACCGCCCACGGCCGGGCCGACGACCACGTCCACCCCTTTATCTATGAAGCTGGCCGCCATCGCGCCGCATATCTCCTCGCACTCTTTGGGATGCTGGGTCACCTTGGCGCACTGTACGTATTTATCGGAGTGAACGCCGGACGTCAGCAGAAAGTGTCCCTGCAGCAGCGCTCCCGTCTCCGTGAGTATATCTATTATATTTCCCGTCATATTTATCTTCTCCCCGTGTTATATTATTTACCCTCTACATTTCGACCTTATCGAGATCAAAGACCGGTCCGTCCTTGCATACTCTCTTATATGTCCGGCTGCCGCCGTCTGCGACCATGATGCTGCAGACCATGCATGCGCCTAAGCCGCAGCCCATACTCTCCTCAAAGGAAGCCTCCGCCGGTATGCCCAGCCTGTCCGTTATGCGCTTTAAGCTCTTTATCATCGCCTTGGGGCCGCAGGCGTATATCCTGTCGTAGGTCCTCTCCCGCAGCTTCTCTGAAAGCAGCTTTGTGACGTCTCCGCGATATCCGCATGCGCCGGTCATAGTCGCTATGCTGACATCATATCCGTCGAAACAGTCCAATGCAAAGGGCTTGTCATTGAAGCCAAGGTATACGTCGGTATCTCCGTCTAAGCGCTGCGTAAGGTAAACCAGCGGGGCCAGGCCTATGCCGCCGCCCACGACCGCCGTCCTGCCGCCTATGACGTCAAAGCCGTTGCCCAGCGGGCCCATTACATCAAGCATCCCGCCCGCAGGCATCTTTCTCATTATGCCGGTGCCCATTCCCTTTACCTTATAGAGCAGCTCTATGCCGCCGTCCGTGACTCCGCTTATGCTGAACGGCCTGCGCAGCAGATATGCGCCGTCGTCTATGAGGATATGGACAAACTGGCCCGGCCCGGCCTCCTGCGCTATGTCCGGCGCCTCTATCCCCATCCTGTATATTCCCTCGGATATTTCCTCATTATATAAGATCCTGCCGGTCTTTTCGGCTGTTTGCAAAAGCATCGCTTATCTCCTCCCTCATCCTTAATACCTCGTCTCGTGCCGCGTCCCTGTAGTCTCTTCCGCTTTTCCTGTATGCCAGCAGCACCTTCCTGGAGGAATTTATCAGTATCCCCCGCTCGTTGCCGTCCAGCGCGGCCGCTATGTCTCCCGCGGTCCCTCCCTGCGCGCCGTAGCCCGGAATGAGCAAAAAGCATTCTTTCATGATCGATCTTATCCTTCTAAGTTCCCCGGGGTATGTCGCCCCGGCCACCCCGCCTATCCTCGAATACTCCCCGTCCATATAGCCCTTTCCCCATGCCGTGACCTTTTGCGCGACCGCCTCATAGAGAGGCCGCCCTTCCGTCATGAGGTTCTGTATGTCCGCGCAGCCCTTATTGGAGGTCTTCACCAGAACGAATGCCCCCTTATCATACCTGCCGCAGTCCTCGAAGAAGGGCTGCAGGGAGTCGTATCCCAGATACGGGTTTAGCGTCACAAAGTCGATGCAGTCCTTGGAAAGGTACGCCTTGGAATAGCTGGCGGCGGTATCTCCTATGTCGCCCCTCTTTACGTCCGCTATTACGATGAAGCCCTTCTCCTTGGCGTACTCCGCGGCATCAAAGAAATCCGCCATGCCCCGTAGGCCCCTCTCCTCATACATGGCAATCTGTATCTTCACCGCCGCGACGGCACCGCACAGCGCGTCCATGATGCCCCTGTTGAATTCGGCGACCTCCGTCACCCCTTGGGGCAGATAGCCGGTCTTGGTGTCCAGGCCGATGACCGAAGGATTGCCGGTCCTATCTATACCCTCCGCTAATCTCTGCATAAGCATAGGATCCGCTCCTTTCCCATGCGACCTCGCCAGAAGCTATGGTGCACATCACCGTTCCCGTAAGGGTGCTGCCTAGGAATGGATTGTTGCTTTCGGAGATCATCCCGTCCAGCGTGAATTCCCTATCCATATCGGCTATCACTATATCGGCCCGGCCGCCCTCCTCCATCCTTACCGGCTTTTGCCCCAGTATCTCTGCGGGCCTTACCGACATCAGCCTGACCAGGTCCTTTATCCCTATTACGCCCTCGCCCAAAAGATAGGTGGCGATGATGGGGAACGCAGTCTCTATGCCGGATATGCCAAAGTCCGCCTTGGCAAACTCCGTATTTTTGACTACCTTGGACTTCGGCCTGTGGTCGGATGATATGGCGTCTATCCTGCCCTGCCTTACCGCGTCCCTGAGCGCCTCGACGTCGTTTCTCCCTCTCAGGGGCGGGTTTATCTTGAGCGTGGTATCATAATCTCCCATCTCGCTCTCGTCCAATACCAGATGATAGGGAGTGACGTCGGCGGTTATCGGCGCGCCCTGCTCCCGTCCCCGGCATAGGTCTTCGAGCGATGCTGCGGTGCTCATATCCATTATGTGGACGGGCACTCCTTCCCGCTCGGACAGCACGGCCATGATATTTATCAATATCTCCTCGATCTCGGCGGGAATACCGGCCAGGCCGTAGAGCGTGGAATAATTGCCCTCATTCATCAGGCCGCCGCAGTCCTCCGGCATGAACATGAGAGGAACGCCGGCAAGCCGCGCGTATCTCAGGGCCTTGGACGCAAAGACAGGGTCCTTAATGCCGCTCACATCGGAAAGAGCGGCAGCGCCCGCCCCGGCAATCTTCCCCATCTCCGAGAGTTCCTCGCCCTTCAGGCCCTTGGATATCCCGCCTATGGGAAAGACCTCTATGGGCAGACCGCGGTACTTATCCCTTATATACCTTATCCCCATCTCGCCGTCTATGGGAGGATCGCTGTCGGGAAGCAGCGCCACCCTTGTGTAGCCTCCCGCGAGCGCCGCCCTTGCCAGCGTCGCCGGAGCATCCCCCTGATGGGCGTGCATCTCCACAAAGGAGGGCATGACCGTGAGCCCCTCGGCGTCTATTACCCGGTCAGCATCCGCATCGATATGCCCTATCCGGGTTATCCTGCCGTCCTCTATCAGCACGTCCGCCTTTATCTCCTTGCGGTCATCAGCAACACAGCCGTTTTTGATAAGAATACTCATTGGTCTCCCTCCCTATGGTTTTTAGTACCGCCATCCTTACGGCGACCCCCATGGTGACCTGTTCCTCTATCACCGAAGCGGGCGACGAAGCGATATCGTAGTCTATCTCCACTCCCCTGTTCATCGGGCCGGGATGCATTATCAGGGCACCCGGCCTGGCCAGGCCCGCTCTCTCCTTCGTGATCCCGTAAAACTTGGAATACTCCGAGAGGGAAGGTATAAACCCGCCCGCCTGTCTCTCCAGCTGTACCCTGAGCGCCATTATAACGTCCGCATCGTACGCCGCCTCTTCCACGCTGCCGCATACCTCTGCGCCCATCGACCCCACTCCGGCGGGTATCATGGTAGGCGGCCCGGACACGCGCACGCTTGCCCCCAGCTTAGTTAGCCCGAATATATTGGACCGCGCCACCCTGCTGTGCAGTATGTCTCCGACTATGGCAACCTTAAGTCCTTCTATCCTTCCCCTCTCCTTGAGCATCGTAAGCATATCCAAGAGCGCCTGGGTGGGATGTTCGTTTATGCCGTCCCCTCCGTTTATCACGGAAGCCCCGCAAAACCGCGCGGCCAGATGCGCTGCGCCCGTCATCGGATGCCGCATCGCTATATAGTCTATTCCCATGCTCTCCAGCGTTCTCACCGTATCTATCAGCGACTCGCCCTTTTTCACGCTGCTCGTGGAAGTCTCCACGGATATCACCCTCATACCCAGATTCTTGGCCGCCATCTCGAAGGATGCCCTCGTCCTGGTGCTGGGCTCATAGAAGAGCGTCACCATCGTCCTGTCCGCAAACTCATCCGTATAGTTTCTGTCCACCACGTTCTTGTACTGCCTCAGACCCTCGTCCAGTATTTCCTCTATCTCAGTCCTGCTCAAATCCCTCAGTCCCAATAGATCCTTCATTCAATTATCCCCTCCATGATATAAAAAAATAGGATAGACCGCTCTTTAAGCAAATCTATCCTATTCAGGGATATATTTTCACCATTAATAATACCTCCTTCTTAGCCTCTCCGGGCTAAATTAAAGTATGGCAGGCATTTAATAAGCCTCACTCATATTCGATTAGTGTAAGTATATCACACATGACCCCATCTGTAAATAAATTTTTTATCCCGGATGGTATCCATTATCTGTTGACAGATCGTGCCATCCTTATATAAGTATGACGAATCCCTCTGATAGCAGTGCCGTATGTCTTGATATTTTCAGGCAGTGCCATACCCAGATAACCTGAGTCTCCAATATGATGAATATCGGTCCCCGCCATTTTGCACATCAAAGCGATCTCCCTGATCGTATCCGGTTCCGCACCTTCCTGCGAAGTTCCTATAGAAGTCAATGTTGCCGCGCCTAGTTTATGTGCATAAGCAATAAGTTCTTTGGCAATATCAAGAGTTATCCCCGGTACGGTCCCAGGGGCAGGAATAAGGATCACATCGGCGCCGGACCTTACGAATTCATCAATATCATCTTTAGTTATAATGTTATCTCCCGCTTCGGAGAGGACACATGCAGCGTGCATTTTACCGGCGCAAAGAATTATGTCGTCACCGACGACGGCACTGATTTCTTTTAAAGCTTTGGCAATCTGTGCATTTCCAACGCCGATCCCGGGGTTACCGGTTATAAGTATCAGCTTTATGCCTAAGTCTCTTGCTTTTATAGCGTTTTCTGCAGTAGCTTTTCTGCCTTCATTAAACTTTAATTCGGGCAGTTCAAGCCCAATGCTTTCGGATACGGGCTCTAAATTTATCCCTAATGGTCTGCCTACAAGGCGTTTGAGTTCCGCAACTGCTTCCGGACCCTGCTCTATAGGAATACCTCTGATAACGGGGTTATTTACATCAAGCATATTCAATAATATAATATCCGCACCCATCGCCGCTGCTAATTCTGCATCAGAAACTTGGTAAAGCATCGGATTGAGATGAGGGATGACCTCGCTCATTAAAACCCTTCCTTCACTCGCAATAATAGAGTCAAGGAGATCCCTTTTATTTATGTTTTTAAAATCTGAAGCTGCCAAGTCTAAAAATCTTTTCATTTTTTATCATCTCCTCATATATTTGTTTAAGTTTGTATCCTGTTATTAAAAATTGCTCCTGACACATTATCGCCGATATATTAACTGTCATAAGCCATGAAATCTGCAAATTGCAGACTTCATGATTTAGAAAGTGAGTTTACCAACCTTTGAACAAGTTCCATATCGGCCACATCGTGATCCATCGTATGCGGGTCCTGAAGATATGAATAACTCACTCTATCCCCTATTGTCGTCGGATCGGTGCGATAATTTTTGCATGAAGAATGAACCTGGTAAATTCCTGTTTTAGTCATTATTTCTTTGGCATTATCCGCGTTTATCCCGCTGCCTGCTAAGATTTGAATCCGATCTCCAAATTTTAGCTGCAATAACCGGATCAGTTCAATCCCATCGATTGCGTTTGCCTCTTGCCCGCTGGTCAAAATCCGATCCACTTTGCAGGAGATCAATCCTTCCATGGTCTTTAGCGGATCGGGGCAAACGTCAAAAGCCCGATGAAAAACAGCTTCCTTCTGATAACCATGGACCAAGTCGACCATTGCTTTTGTCTTTTCAAGGTCCGCATTCTTATCGGCCTTTAAAAATCCAAATGCAATGCCATCCGCGCCATTCTCTAAAAAAATCTTTGCGTCTTCCATCATGATCATTGCTTCCGGTTCGTCATAGCAAAATCCAGCGGCACGCGGGCGAACCATACATACCACGTTCAATTTTGTCTCTTTTTTTACACGGATCAAAGATGCCAAACTTGGCGTCAATCCGCCGACACTCAAAGCGCTGTTAAGTTCAACGCGATCGGCACCGCCTTTATAAGCTGACAAACAGTCCTGATAACCTCCTGCACATACTTCAACAATTTTTTTCATAAAACATCCCGACTTCATTATATTTAATACTAGAATACTGATATTCATGATAAAAATCAATCAATATATCTTAAATCCCCACATTCATCCATCGGCCACATTGGTCTGTAAATACGTTTAAAAGGAATTCTTTCCGACCTCTGTACCGTTGGTCCGTCAGTAAGCGCCATAATATGATATGCTGTCTCAGGCACTAAATACGTATCAAGATATCCCATTTTAACGACTACAATATCATAGTCATGAAATTCTAATCCGGCTTTGTGGAATTGATCCATATTGCCATATTGTATATTCGTATTTAGGACTATTACATCAATAGAGGAATTATCAATATTTACCGTATATGCTTTGCCGACGATATGAGGCGGACTAAATAATCCATGCATTTCCTCACCTATTTGTTTCAACGTTCCTTCAATATGGACCGGAGCTGATAATTCATCTTCTCCCGCTCCTAAATCAATTGAAACACGATCTCCTTTTTTATACGGCTCCATTTGATTATATGTTTTTGGATCATTAATTCCCGCAACAAGTACTTTTTTCCCACATAGATCGGATTTTAATAATTCTCTTAAGATAACCGTATTTTGGCCGTATCCGCCTGCTCCGCAGTTATCTCCCGAATCAGTAATAACCGCCGTCTTCCCTGCGAAACCGACTGCTCTTTTTACGGATTCGGCAGGTTCATCAAAATTCCCGCTGAATTTAAATTCTGCTCTATGTGCCCAGGCATATTGCGAAATCTTGTCCGCAACCTTTTCACAGTATTGAATGTCCTGAGGCGTATTCGGTACGACTACGACCGCCGCTCCTAATTTATCATCGTCATGGCGTATATATCCCACGTGATAAGAATCCGAGAAAACCCGCGGGTCTTTTTCAGCCTCATCCAACATTGCGTTTATAGTCAACATAGGTTCCCTTGCTGAAACACTTCTTTCTCCGCCGACCATGATCGGTAATTTCCGGATAATCGGTTTCATTTCCCTTCTGTTTTCAAGCAGATCAATAAATTTTTCAGCAACTAGCCTTTCCGTACCTGCCTGATCCGAATGTGGGGATTCTCTGTAGCAGCGTACCAAATCAACATTTTCAGCTAATTCTTTGGTTATATTTCCATGCGGATCCATTACCAATGCAATAGGCATATATTGGCCCACAATTTCCCGGATTTTCTTAATAATATAATGTTCTCCGGAAACTTCATCAAGATCCATTATCCCGCTTGCGCCATGAAGTTGAAGATATATCCCATCTATTCCATCCATATTATCCTTAATCGTCTTTATAATTTTATCGGCAATAAAATCAAAAGCCTCACGCTTGATCATCCCATTCGGGTTAAGACGTGCATAAATTGCGGGAACCAACTCAATATTTTTTTTCTCAAAAATATCTTCAATATGCATTGCTTTGATGCAATCATCACCATACAGCAGCAAAAATTCATCCAGATCTGCGACATGAGAAATATGTTCATTACATTCCGACGTAAAATGTGCTATTAATACTTTCATATTTATTCGTATGATATTTATAGAAGCAAAATATCATACCCTCCTTTCTTTTTAAATTAGTGATTTATAAACTGATGTCAACTTTATTTCACTTGTTGTCTTTCAGGCTTTTCCGTGAAACCAAATAGTAACGATAAAATAAAACTAACTGAAAATGCTGCGGCACAAGCAATAATTCCGGGAACAAGACTTGAACCGTCTCCGCCTGCGCATACCGTAAAGAACAAAATATTTCCCGTTCCTATCGTATATGCTTTTGCCTGTAAGATAGAGGCAATGATGCCGCCTATAAAACCGCCGGTAAATAGCCATATCATAGCTTTCTTAAAGCGGAAAATACACCCGAAAATAGTCGGCTCACTAACTCCCCCTAAAATTAAAGTAAGCGCATTGGATGTATTCATTGCTCTTTCTTCCTTTTTTGAACGAATAGCAAAGGCAAGAGCTACACCTATCAGAGCATATGTGGCAACAATGGCGCTCAGCCAAAACAGGTCGTCATACCCCTGGGTTGCAAACTGATTCAATATAATCGGTATTAAAGCCTTATCCATTCCTAAGCCGACGAGTACATACCACAACCCGCCGATCAATCCTACTGCCAACGGGCCGACTGTTGAAACAAGCCATTTAGCAACAATAGCAATCAGAGTACCGCAATAGCTGCCAATAGGTCCTAGTATACACAGTGTTATGGGAAGCATAATAATAACTGTACATGCGGGGACAACAGCCGTTTTTAAAGATTTCGGACAAATTTTATCAATATATTTATACACGTAAGATAAAACCCAAACCATTAAAATACTTGGCAATAATTGATTAGGATAATTAACTAAGGTCATAGGTATGCCAAAAACAGTAAATTTAGTGCCGTCCGCAACCATTTTAACCAATGTTGGATGAACCAATACGGCACTTAAAAACAGCGCGATAGGAATACTCGTATTAAATTTTTTTGCTGCTGTCCAGGCAACAAAGATCGGAAAATAATAAAACCCGGCATCTCCTACAAAATTTAGCAGAGTTAAAACGTTACTTTCTGCTGGAAAAATATTCAATAAATTTGGCCCCAAAATTGTGACAAACATTTTGATGATTCCTGCGCCAACAAAAATCGGATAAATTGGAAATACACATTCCGAAATCGTGCCGATAATAATTTTGTTGAAAAGATAGTTGAATGAGAACCTTTCCCTTTTTTGTGAATCAGGTTCAATATCTTCTTTAACTATATCTTCCCTTTTAAATCCCTCAAGTTCACAAATTGTTTCATAAACATCTTCTACTTCTTGTCCAATTATAACTTGTAACTGATCGCCAACCCATTGGCATCCAATTACACCCGATATCTTTTCAATTTCGTCAATATTTACTAATGCCTTATCTTTTAAATTAAATCTCAACCTGGTTACACAATGTGTAAAAAAGCTAACGTTATCTTTACCGCCAATACCTTTGATTATTTCAGACGACATCATTGAATAATCTTTCTTTTTCATATCTATTCTCGATGATATTTACAAACTAAATATCACGCACTCCTTTCGCTTTAATTTGTAATTTGATCCTGATGTACCGCCGGCTTTCGTATACCGCAACTCCTCTCTAAGTTTGAATTTCAGTTATCTATTACGCCGATCTATATATTGGAGCGCGCATCCATATATAGTATCAGCAAAAAACCCAAAGCAAAACAGTTTTATTAGAGCTGTTTGTACTTTGGGTAATGCCTGCATCAAAGCAGTTACAATCCTATTTAGCACACAATCTATTAATGTGTAACATCAAATATAAAAGTTCTTCTTCATTTAATTCCCATTTCATATGGTTCTTGAGATATTTATCAATTTCAAGCATGCACGAATAGGTATCGGGATATTTTGCCCTCATCAGATCATAAAGCAGACGGTTATCACTGGACACCTCACTCTTTTTATTGCGCCTCATGATCAGATAACGCATATGGATAGTGAAACGCGAATACTCAAACGTATCTTTATCAATTTCAAAGCCGAATTTTTCCTCGATTATCTTTATGATCGCATCGATCACTCTGATCGTTTTCATGGTCTCAACCATGTTGTTCATACCGTTTTCCGCATTGATAAAATGCAGCGCGATGGACGTAACTTCACTTTCCGGGAGCTTGACCCCCAGTTCCCTCTCGATCACATCAAGCGCTCTTTCTCCGATTATTGTCTCCGCAGCATAAAGATGCCTTATTTCCAAACTGAGAGGATTTCTTATATCTATATTGCCCTTAAAACGGTCTATTGCAAACGATATGTGATCCGCCAGCGTGAACACAAGATTGGGATTTAAATCTACCGACAGCATGGAGCTCCCCGTCTTAACGATCCTATCAGTCACGGCAAAAATCTTCTCATCAATGCTGTCTAATAAGCCTATATATTTTTGATCGATTCCATAAAAAGTCCTGTCGACCTTAGATAGATCCTCTAACTCATAAGGCATCGGGTGAAAGCCAATGCCCTTTCCCATAACGATAATTTCGCAGTTATTTCCATCTAATGCCTGAGCAACATTATTATTTATCTTTTTGATAATTTTCATAAAAAAATGTTACTCCTTTCCATACATAACAAATAAGGCTCTTCTGAGCTCTATTCAATGGTTATGCCTGCAAAGCAGTAACAATCCATTCCAAAAACATAACATCTTCAGTTATGTGAAGCAACTTTTTAAACTATTTATTATTATAAAACATTCTATCAGCGATGTCAAGGAATTCGTTTTTCTTGCCTGTGTTAGTTAAAAAGATAAGCCATGGGCAATCCCATCCTGCTTATTGCCCATGGCTCATAATATTCATTTTATCTCTTCCACCGTAACTTTACTTAGTAAATTGTTTATTTCTTCTGTGACCAGGGAGGAAGTGCTCTCCGACATGGCGGCTGCGGCGCCCACGGCAACGCTGTATGCGAATGCCTCATCCGCCGGACAGCCGTCTGAAAGCCGGGAGGCCAGGCCGGCGACCATGGCGTCTCCGCAGCCTATCGTGTTTCTTCCTGCGATCTTAGGAGCCCTGGCCGTCAGTACCTTCTCCTTGAATACCATGACCGCGCCCTCCGCCCCCATGGATATCACCGCGTTCTTTGCGCCGCCGTCCAGAAGGCTGCGCGCAGCCGCAATGATTTCATCCGGTGATTCCGGCATATGGCCCACGATCTGAGATAATTCCTGCATGTTTGGCTTGACAAAATCGGGTCTTGCCGGCAGACTGCCTTTAAGCTCCTGCGCTCCGCTGTCAATGATCGTAATACATCCCGCCTCTTTAGCCATCAGCACCAATTCGGCAAAGAAGCTTTTGGGGACCCCGTCCGGCAGCGCCCCGGTAAAGACCATGATGGAAGAACCGGCTGCCAAACCCATGACTTTTTCTTTGATCTCAGACAGAGCGCCGCCGGATATCTGGAAGTTGGGCCCGGTGATCATCGTCGAACGCCCCGTCTTTTGCTCCGCTATTATATAGTCGATCCTGGTCTCCACATCCTTCTGCAGCACGAGCTGATAGGCCAGGCCCTTTTCTTCCAGCGATTTTTTCACATCTTCTTCCGACCTGCCGCCGACCACTCCGACTATGACGGGGTCGCAGCCGATCTGCTTTATAACGGATGCGACGTTGACCGCCTTGCCGCCCAGATTGCCCGATACCTTATCGCTGCGGTTGCAGTTGTCCAGCTCCAGCTCCGGCAGAAATATTATCTTATCAAAGGATATGCTCAATCCGACACATGTGATCATCTTTTCCGCTTTACTTTTTTGGCTCTATCGTAGTCGCGGTCGATCCCATAGAGCGCACTATGCTGTACATCTTTGCAGCCTCTTCCACGATGAAGGAATTCAGCAGCGCCTTATCGAGGTCCTCCGCTACCGCAACGGCTCCATGGTTCTGCATCAATACCGCATTTGCCTTGCCGAGCGTGGCGGTTATATTTTCGGCTTCAATATCCGAACCGTTTTGTGCATAGGGCGATACCTTTATGTCCCCCCTTATCTTTGAGGAGACCTCTATATTTATTACGGGTATTGCCTCATTGGCCACTGAAAATGCCGTTGCATACGGTGAATGGGTGTGAACGACGGCCTTGATCTCGGGACGGTTCTTCATTATCTTCAAGTGGAATTTAGTCGATGACGAAGGCTTTCCGCCCTCGAGAACATTGCCGTCCATATCCACTACGCATAAGATATCGGGCGTTACGGAACCCAAAGCTGCCTTTGTCGGAGTGATGACGACCAGCCCCGTTTCCTCATCCCTTGTGCTGACATTGCCCGAAGCTCCTCTGACCAGTTCCTCACTGGCCAGCCTGTTGGCTACGTCCGCAACCTTCTTCTTTAACTCTTCCAGCATTATAACTACCCCCTATATTTAAAAGATTGATTTAAGCAAACTTATAATTTGAACGATCACATAAGACACTATCTGCTGCCCGCCCTCAAGACATGTTATAGCCTGTCCGGGAACAGGGGATACGAAGCCTACAGTATTCGCAAGATCCGTAAATATCGGCGCAAAGTAGGTAGCGATAAGCAATACTCCCGCCATACATACGGTACCCATCAGCACGCCTCTGAAAATATTGCCGTGCGACATGGCCAAGGCCCATACGATATACACCGGCAACGCGCCTAGATCGCTGAAAGGCAGCGTCTTATTCCCGGGAAGAATAACTGCCAGGATTATCGTTATTGGAATAAGCAGGAGCCCTGTCGTGATTACGCTGGGGTCGCCTATTAAGACGGCCACATCCAAGCCTATATAGAACTTGCCGTCGGAGAAGCGATCCTGCATATATTCGCGGGCTGCCTCGGACAGCGGAGCCATGCTTTCCATGAGCATTCCCACCATCTTGGGAAGGATCGTCATAGCCGCCGCCGTATTTATGGCTAAGTTCAAAGTGGCACTGAAGTCATATCCGGCGAAGATACCGAGAGCTCCTCCTATTATCAGACTGAAGATCATAGGTTCGCCAAATACGCCGAGTTTCTCTTCCACTCCCTCGGGATTTATATCGATATCCCTGATGACCGGGATCCTGTCGATGACCCAGTTTAACGCGTAATAGACCGGGGCCCATCCGACGGTGGATAAATGAGGAATGGATATGCCCTCTATGTGCCAATAGTCTTCAACTAAAGGCGCCGTCCAGTCCGCCAGCTTGAAGGTTATTACGGCAAGCAATATGCCGGTCAATCCTGCTAATAAAAAGTTATGCGTTACAAAGTATACCGCCGCTGCTCCAAATATCCAGTGATAATAGTTTTGGAAGTCAACGTCCAGCGTTTTGGTCCAGCGCATCTTAAGCATTACCATATTTGCTATAAGACCGCCCAGGAATACGATAACAAAGAAGCGCGAGCCGAAAGTTATTGAAGCCAACACCGGCCAGCCGACATCTAAAATCTCCAGCTTGAACCCAAATCTGGTCACCGCCGCCTGAGCTGCCGGCCCGATATTATCCAGTAATAGGTTCAGGGCAAGGTAGACTCCGGTAAATGAAACGGCGAACAGCACCGCGCTGCGGAAGGCCCGGCCCGGTTTCATCTTGAAGAATATACCCAGAATAAAAATGAATACCGGAACGACGAGAACAACGCCAAGATCCATCCATGCTTTGACAACCTGCGTTAATACTGCACTCATTTACATCTCTCCTCTCATTCTTTTTTTTCTGTTCTTTCTTTTATATATTGGATGATTTCACTTATGATGCGGTCTCTGTCCGCACCTCCTGTCAAAAAGCACATTGCGGGATAATATACGACGTCCTTTACTATGGCGGGATCGACCGGAGAAGTGGTCATTACTATGTCCGGATTGATCTGCTTGATCTCCATCGGCAGGTCATATATCCTCTTCCTGTAGATCTCAAAACCCCTGACCTTATTATCCTTAAGCTTTTCTCTTAACAGTGTCTCCACAATAGCCGACGTTGCAACCGATGTCCCGCATGCTATTATTATCTTTACCTTGCCGGCATTGTAAGCCGCCTTCTCGCCATTTGGAACGTCTTTCCTGGCCTTATTGAACATTGCGCTCACCTCCTCTCTTTTATCAGGACACGATCGAAGTAAAACCAGACTGTAACAACCTCATAACTTCCTTTATATCCTTGGTATTTATCAATTTGCTAAGCAGCTCTTTATCCTGTATTATGGCAATTATGTTTTTCAGGGCGCCTATCTGCAGGTTTGAATCGGTCAATGCCAACATAAATATGATGCGGACGTCGGTTTCTTCCCGAGGGTTCTCCATTACATTGAATTTTATCGGACTTTTAAGAACCGCCACAGCGATGCCCGGTTTGATCACATGTTCTTTGTCCGCATGCGGTATGGCTACGCCTATATCCTCCGTTGACAGACCCGTGGGAAAGATGCCCTCCCTATCCAGTACGGCCTTGGTAAAACTTTCCCTGACGTAGCCGTTTGATATCAGTACCGACGCCAATGACTGCAGTGCTTCCTCTTTCGTTTTGGCTTCCATATCCGCCTTGATTAGAGCCTCATTAAATAAGCTCGGATAGGCCATCGATATACCCCCATCTTTAAATATAGTTTTTATTTGATCGCCTGTTTCTCCATGCCACTTGACGCACAGGACCGAATATGTTAAAGACAGCGCGATAAATTAATGATGCTCTAACATTTACACGTTGCTATTTGCGCAAGTAAACATTTTACTTAAGGTCAAATGAACATCTGCATAGATAAGTCTTGCAAGAGTTGTGCCAACTAATCGGCCCGATTTGTGCCGGAAGACAAAAATTTCATAATGATCTTCTTGACTTCAAGCGGGGTATGGGCTTTTAACAGTCTGGAAATAAATTCTTCATTTCTTATGAGACCGTATAACTGTGATATAACTCTCCCCGAGTCCTCTTTTAGGGCCAGCATGAACACAATCCGGGCCGTTTTTGTCTCTTCCCAGCTGACGGGGTCCTTAAGTATTGCTATGGCAATGGCCTGCTTCTTAACGTTTGCCGGTTCCCCGTGGGGAATGGCTATATTATTTTCAATAGTGGTCGGACTCAATATCTCCCTGTGGTATACGTCCAATAAGAACTGCCTTCCGACAAACTTGTGATTTATCAGGCTGTAGCCCAGAGTATCTATTACCTTGTTTTTGTCTTCGTACTTCTTATCGACCAGAATCAAATCATTGAAGATCACGTCTTTTAAAGCGAGCCCCTTATCCTCTCTTTTTACCGGTACTTTCTCCTCATTGGGTCTGATCATCTGCTTTATCCTATTGATGCCGCTACCGCTTAAAATACTTTCCAACGATATGAATGGGATGCCGGCCGCTTCAGGATCCAGCGTGCCGACGATGGCCAGGACGTCTCTCTTGCTCTTAATGGTATCTATGCGCGGTTTTATGTCCTCGGCATCTATAAATCCCACGGGTATTATTTCTGCGTATTCGCCGATCCCCGGTATCATCTTCTGCAATATCCTCTTTATCCTGACCGCCGTGCCCTCTCCAGTTATGCATATGGTAATGATGGCCCTTTTATCCGTACCGGCATTCCCATCGTTTGTTCCAAACTCACCGAGGTCCGCAGTATTTTTCCCTATGCTTCCGGCGATTTCACTCAGACTGGTATCGGGCAGTATGGCCCTTCTTACGGCTTCAAGCACCATGGTCGTACTGACATTATCCAGGGTCTTTGTTTCAATGCCGGTTTTTTCCGTTATGATTTTTCCAAACGTTATCATCGATCCCATATCGACAAGCAGCAGCACGCCCTTGCCTTCATCGGCCATTTTCACTACCTCTAAAGTCCTGTCCAGCATTATCTGCGGCTTTTCATCCAGTTCCATTTCCACCCCTACGGCATGTTCCACACCCAACAGCTTATTGGCCACGTCGGCCATTCCCCTGGCAACGTGTCCATGGGACAGAACTACTATCCCTATTCTGCCGTTTACGTTATCCTTGGGGTTGGTCGCTATGCGCAGATACATCGCCACAAACCCGATCTCGTCCTCCGGTATCCCGTAGCCCAGGGAATCCTCCATAACCCTGACCATTTCCGCGGCTACTTCATATTCAAATTTATAGTGCTGCTTTATATTATCCAACTGGGGATTTTCTACGGCCTTGCCCTGCTCTATCCTGTTTATGGTCGCGCTCAAATGCATAGCGAGGCAGACGAACAAGCTGTTGCCGACCTTTCCTATTTTTTGCTCAACTATTTTGACCATACTGTCGACGATATCCATCACATTCTGGCCCACAATACCGGCCAGGTTCTGGCGTTCTATTGCTCCGGGGTTTTCTCCGAAATGCCTTATCATCTGCTGGAATTTATTTTCGATCTTCTTATCGATCAGTCGGTTTATTTCCTCTTGTTCCAGCCCCTGATCCTGAAGCTCCTTGTACTTGCTTTCAATGAATTCATATATGTCCTGCGGGAGGACGTACAGATCCTTTTGATGCGCGACATACGTTTCCGGCTGTCCCGGAGATATATAGAGGTCTCCCACGACCAAATCGCTGTCCTCAATATTCGCCGCATCCCTTTTTGGCGATCTTTCCTCGATATGAGCAGGCAGACACCTATCATCTATCTTGACCGCCTCGTGCCGCCCGCCCATATACATCAGGAAGCCCCTAGCGCAGGCCACCTGTATGTCGCTGCGGAGCTGGCCGATATTGCCCGGACAATCGTATATCAGCAACTTATTTATCGCCTCTTCGGCAACGTTTATCTTTACCTGTATCCGGTTGGCTTCGCTGTAAAAGAACTCCTTTATTATTTCATAGCGTTCGGAAAGAGGCCTGGCCGACAGAGGAGGAATTTGGATTATCATGGGTATCCTCCGCCTGAATGTCAGCAGCAGGGAGGATTCGATGTCTTCGGTGGTAGCCGCTATTATCATGACCTTCGCTTCCCTGACTGTGTCCGTCTCGCCCAGTCTTCTGTACATGCCCTTATCCATCAAAAAATACAGCAGCTCCTGACCCTCCGGCGGAAGCCTGTGCACCTCGTCCAAAAATAAAATGCCTCCGTTGGCCTTCTCTACGAGGCCCTCCTTACCGGTATCAGCACCCGTGAAGGCGCCCCTGACGTATCCGAAAAGTTGCGACAGCAAAAGATTGGGATTTTCAGCATAATCCGCACAGTTAAAAATAATAAAGGGGGATTTGGACGATGCCCTGCCCGACTCGATCGCAAAGTTATACATGGACTCCGCCAGGTTGCTCTTTCCCACGCCCGTCGGCCCGATGATCAGCGTATGAAGGCCGTTGGGCGGGTAGAGAATGGCCGCTTTGGCCTGTTGGATCTGTGTCTTTAAACTCCCGTCGTAACCTATGATCTTCTCAAAGGAAACGGAGGTTGAATAGTAATTTGTCCTGTTTTCAGGAGTCATGGCCTCCGCAGTCTCTTTTTCAGGGAGATCCTTCCGGTCATCCTCGGCCGGGCCGGGACCGGCCTCGCTCTTCCTCAATTCCGCTATGGTATGCCGCGAAACCGTATATCCCTTTTGATTTATTATTTGAGTAAGCTGCCTGTCGGTGGTCTTGCCGTCATTCAATAATATTTCCTTGATATCCTGAATGAGATATGGCTTACGCCTTTCTCTGGAATCGGGAATATCCAGTTTGTTTCTCAGGACCGTGATCTCGTCTCTGCGAACTCCCAGGTTTTCCGCCAATTGATCATCCGTATACGGCCTCTTTTTATCCTCGTCCCGTATCAATTGCAGCAGTTCCTGCTTCATATAGAAACACCTCCGATATTGTTGACAGTGCCGGTTCCTCATTTTTCCGCGAAGTTTTTTTATTATGCCGGGTGATACAAGGTTTATTATATATCACCATCTCCAGATACATTCATCATAAGGTCGACGCCGGGTTTTTACACTCTTTTTACCATAGAATTGACAAGGTATATTGTGGATGTTTTATTTCCCGGCAAAATTTGATATATACTTTTCTAAAATACCTTATCTTCGTGCAACGCACAATACTTTTTATGAAAATCCCCTTTAGATCAACAGAGCGGCTGCAATTTTTCTGTATATCTAAAGGGGGTATTTGGATCGTTTGTTTTACGGCATACCCAAGTCTCAGCGGTTCAGGTAGTCCGCCACGCTCACGATCTGTTCTCTGAAGGAGCCGTTTTCAACGAATTTTTTCTCAAAGAAGGCGCTGCCGATGGTAAATCCCCATGGATTCAATTCCCTTACCTTATCTATCCTCTGGAAGCTGGATATGCTTCCCGCCATGACCACGGGCACCTTTAAAGCCTTGATGAATTTATCCGCAAGCTCTTCCGGGTCCCCCTGCACATAGCGGTAAGCCAATATATCAAAACCGGGAACGCCTTTAGACTCCATCATCCGGGCCTGTGCGACGATCTCCTCAACGGAGCCTTCCAATATGCTCGGATTGCCGCTCACCTTTCCGCAGAATGGGAAATACTTGACCGGCGAGTCTTTGAGCAGCTCAAAGACCGAATCATAATAAGTGGTCCCCATCAGATAGTCAAAGCCGCATTCGGCAGCCAGCTTTGCTCCCGAAAGGCATTCCTCTTCGGTGTAGGTCACCACCTCCAAAAAGGTGGTCTTATTTTCCTTTTTCATTTCACTCACAAGCTGCTTCATCTGTCCCTTGGGAAGGCCGATGTCCTTAAAACCCCAGCATGCCACAGGCAGGTCCCTGCATTCGTCAAATACCTCCAGCGCATTCCCGACCGTCTGATCATTATGGGTCAACATTATTATCAACTCAGGTTTCATAGTATCTACAACTCCTTTGGCTAATTGTTTTGTTATTTCTCGCTTGCACATTTCTGTTACTTTCATACGAATACATATAAGAGCAAGAAGTGTGCCAAGTCAGAAATGTGTAGACATATTAAAGAGTCGTTAATAGCCGGTCAGCCTTGCGGAAAATGCAGACGCCGCATAGGTATAGCCTCACGGTAAAGATACGAATTATTTTATTTTTCCCGCCAGATCCGGCCTCGATCATACCCGGCCGGCACAAAATGTGCCACATTCCGGACATAGCCGGCGCATGCTAAAAAAGGTGAAAATCATGAAAGGTTTAAGCAGAATGGTAAACTGCAGAGGAAAAATAATAAAAAACAGCGCATCAAATCTTTAGAACTTTGATGCGTATGGTTATATCATTTTTATTTGTATAGGGCCGGTCACTTTGCCTAGCTCTCCTTAGATATTTCGCTCAATATTTTTTCGGTGATAGCCATGAATTCACCCGATATATATCCCAATTCCTCGGTGGAGATGCTGTCTCCATTTTTCTGCTGATAAAACAGCAGCGCAAGCTCTCCGCCCACCACATAATAGTTATATGCATCCAAATTCTTGGGACATCTGCTCTCATACGTCTTTATCCAATTCTTCCGGCTGTACTCCGTCACCTCATTGAAGAGCCTCAATAAAAAACTCATGTCCCCGTTCTTGCCAAGCAATATCTTATATATCCTCTTGTGCGCGCGAAAAGATTTATAGACCTCCGTAATGAAGGGATGTTCCCCTTCAACGTAGGTTTCTTTGCTGATCTTGCGTATAGGCTCCAGTATTTCATCAATGAGTTCCGTCTCGATCTCATTGAGCAGATCATAGATGTTGTCATAGTGATAATAAAAAGTCGCCCGGTTTATGTCACACGCCTTTACTATCTCTTTCACGGAGATCGTCGTATATGGCTTGCTTTCCATGAACCGCAGAAATGTTTCCTTTATCAAAGTTTGAGTCTGCCTGACACGCCGGTTTTCTTCGCCCTTTTTATTCATGGATGCCACTCCTTATACAGAATTGCTGCTCTATATAAATATTAACAATCTCCCTTAAAAAAGTAAAGATGTGAGCCATAAAAATGACCCACATCTCAATAAGCTATACTACAGATTCATCGCGGCGGCATAAGCTGCGCTGTTTGCCTCCAATATTCTTCCCATCTTATAGGAATCGCCGATGTTATAGATCTCGGGAGCAACATGGGACTGCTGCCCTTCTATGAACATCGATTCTTCGGCTCTTCCTCCCATAGCCACGACGAGGAAATCCGCATCCAGCACTCTGTCCACCGGCATCTGTTTCAGCGGCTCGTTCGGCATGCTTGTGACAATCGGCGTCCAGGTGCATAACCCATCCGGACGGTTGGGAACCATATTTTCCGCAACCACAAGTTTTCCGTCCTTGACTTCTTTTGCAGCCGTCGAGGCCATCATCTTTATCCCGCGTTTCTCCATGGAGTGGATCAGCCATCCCCGGTTTGCTGTGCATGCGCCGTACATGAACTGCGGCAGCATCTCGATGATCGTAACGTCGCGGCCCATTTCGGATTTTAACCACCATGCGGTCTCGCATCCGACCTGGCCTCCGCCTATAACAACGATCTTTTTAGCATCCTTTGGCAGCAGTCCGGGATCCTTAAGCAGCTTGCTTCCCAGCTCCGATGGAATTCCTCCCCATCCCGGGATGGGCGCGGACGTGCGTTCTTTCGCACCGTTGGCATAGACCACGGTATCATAATTTTTCTTCTTCAGCATATCCGTTGTTACAGGCGTATTCAAGTGTACGGTAATATTTTCACATTTGTCGATCTGCCTGATCAGCCATTCGTTATAATTCTTAATGTCAAACTTAACGATGGGTTTGCCGGCGGCTATAAGCTCACCGCCCAATACCCCGTCTGCCTCATACAGATCGATGCTGTGACCCCTGCCGCCAGCGTATATGGCAAAATTCATCCCGGCCGGGCCTCCGCCTACGACGGCGATCCGCTTTGACTTTTCCGATTTCATTACCTGCTTGGGATACACGTCTTCAAATCCGGTGCGTGCATTGACCGCGCAGGTGATGTGCCCGGTCTCCACAAATCCGTTTATGCATCCTTCCTGACACCCTATGCAGGGACGGATATCCTTGACCTCTCCCCTGTATGCCTTATTGACCCATTCGGGATCGGCAAGCACCGGCCTGCCCAGCATGAACATATCGCACTTTCCATCGCGAAGCGCCTGTTCAGCAATATCGGGATAGCCCAGTTTGCCGACGGCTACCACCGGCACTTCATAGCCCGCATTGGATCTTATACCCTTCTCGGCAAAATAGCCCTTCACCTTCTTGGACACGTCCACATAACATCCCGCAGGCATGGTTGCCGGGGGATGCGGAAGCCACCAGTCGTCATAGCATCCGAGGTCCACATCGAACATGTCAACTCCGGCCTTTACCAGATTCTCCATGAAGTCCAGCGTCTGCTCTACTGTGCGTCCGTTTTTAAATAATTTCAACGAGGGCACCTTATTCATTCTGTCCTCATATGTCTCGTTGAGCGCCGCAGAGAGATCGATCCTGTACATGATGGGGAATTTCGGCCCGACGGCCTGGCGGATCGCGCCAACGATAGCGAGGCCGAAGGTTTGATAATTCGTATACTTTCCTTCCGTCCTCCTGTTGAACGCGGGATTGGTCATCTGATCCAGAAGATATCCCTCATGTCCATGAAGATAGATACCGTCCATCCCCGCAAATTTGGAGTTAAAGGCGCTAAGCGCCGTCTGAGCGATTATCCTGTCGCACTCCTCATCCGTAAGCTCGCGGCAGGGGACCGCAGGCATATAGAAATTGGGGTTTTCCGAAGCCGAGACCGGAAGAGTTCCTGCCATGGCGCAAACCGGCGGGCCTACCCTGCCCAGTCCGGGCGTCAGCTGTATGAATATGCGGCTGTTTCTCGCGTGCACTCCCGCGGCAAGATCTTTCCAGCCGGGCATGGTAACGTCCTTGTCGATCCTCGGCATCTGTGCCGTACCGTCCGTCATGAGGACCGTCGGGTCTACTCCCTGGCTGACCGGCACAAGCCCCGTCGTGATCAGGCCTATCCCGCCTTCCGCTCTTTCTTCAAAGTAGCGTATCATCTTTTCAGTCGGCCGCCCGGTAGAATCGCACATCATGCAGTTTCCCATAGGCGCCATGACCGTTCTGTTTTTTATAGTCACTCCGTTTACCTGTATCGGAGAAAACATCTTTTCATAGGGATACAGCTCATCCGTGAATCTTCCCGTTCCCAGCGCATGATTCTCATAGTCGGATTTATCCCAATCGGTATAAGTCTCTACCAAATCTTCTATCAGCTCGTCTTTTTTCAGCTCCGGTTTGGCAGCATCCGCAGCCTGTGCGGCCGTCTCCTCCGCCGCCGCTTCATCCGATACCTCTACGATGCCGTCTTTGCATATCTTGATCGTCATGCCGTCTTTGACATAGTCCAAGAAATCTTGTCCTAATTTATCAATAACAGGCATCTGGGAATCCGTCCAGTACTTCACCAGCACGGCGCCGGCAGCAGCTAAAGAATCGATCGTATTTGCAAAGAGCATACATGCAGGCAGCTGATGCAGACGGCCGCTGTTAAACAGAAGCATGCCGCCCGTAGTGGAACCGATCGTCTGCGGCAGGCAGAGCGCCATATCCGTCATCTGTTTTCCATACAGCTCCTTGTTCTGCGCATCGGAACAGTTTACTATCCTGCCGGACTCATCGCCGCCGATTCCGCTGAAACTGGCCAGGGTATTGAAGCCCTGATGAGTCACGGTTGCCTTGGCGGCGACCTCTCCGTCTACGATAACCCTTCCTGTGAAACTTCTTTTAGCCATTATTTTACCTCCTTCCCGCTGACGAGGTCCAATACTTCATCCGTCGTATAATAGCGGCAGGTCGTATATGTCCTCAGCTTGTTAGAATTGGTAATGACCGGACGCATCTTGCTCATGGGATTGTTCATATACATGAGTGGGCATATATATGAAACGACCACTCCCATCTCCTTTAGCTTCCTTGCACGAAGCGTCTCTTTGAATTCTTTTAAGACCGCCGGAGACGTTGTAAAGACAGTCGGAATGGCGAGCCTTGTTCTATGTGTCTCCTTCAAATTTGCAGTCAAGGTATCCGCATACTCTTTCAACTGCTCCATCGTCAGATGCGGACATCCTAAGAAAGCCAGTTCCGGCTTAGCATTGGGATCCGCCCAGAGCACGGGATAATTATTTCTAACTCTCTCAAGCTCGGCATCGTCTATGACGTAGACCTTGGCATCCGGTTTGATCAAACGTTCTCCCGATTCGACAGCTTCAGGAGTAAGCTTGTCTATGTGATACAGTCCGACCGCTCCGTTAGACGCGGTAGCCGCCCCAAAGTCCTTCAGATAAGCGCAGGCATCGGCATTAAGCTCGCTACCCAGCCATTTATCCAAACCCTTTACATAGGGAACGTCCTCCACGACCTTCATGCCGATCGCGCTTCCAAGGACCTGCGCTTCCGGCTTTTTGCTCGTCTTTACCTCGATGATCCAGTCCGCCTTTCGTCCTTCGTCGGTAAGCAGTCCGAAATTCGGTACCCAGCCCACCGCCGAACCGAACAGCTCCATGATCCCGGAATTACGGTTGCATCTGGCACCCAGCACACTATTGGCATATACGACCGCGCTGGACTCAGCCCAGGAAAGCACCTCTCCCTTTTTTGGCCGGTTGTTGTTCTGCGGCAGGTAACATGCGCATGTGTAATCGTCGTCGGACTTCATTCCCATTTCCTTCAATAATGCTTCGCATCTGTCCTGCAGCGAATACATATAATGGGTAAAGACCAACTGCTGCGTTACATCCGCCGGTACGTTGGGGTCCAATGGCCTGGGGTCCGCCGTGAATTTCTGCTTAAATTCCACGTTTCCCTCGATCAGCTCTTCAAAAATATCCAGCACGCTCTCTAAGGTCTGCAGTCCATAGCTATATACAGTGTGTCCATACTCGCTGGTCACATCGACCATCTTGTCGGCCCCATAGATCTCCCCATACAGCATGAGGGTCTCGAGTATCTTAGCCGTGGTCTCACCTTTGCTGCCGTCATAGACAGCCTGCTGTTCCGGTGTTAATTTGATCATTTGCTCTCCTCCCATCTATTTTATTTTAATATTCATCGTGTTAATTATTTCACATGATCGGCACGCGGACAATCCGCAATAAATCAATTGTGTTGAAAATTCAACATTTATTGGGATGTGTTGAAATTTTATTCTGTCTGTTATTATGACAGTAGCAATTATACCGCAGGGCCTCTGCGGCGGCAGGATCTGCTGTCAAAGGGAAAACATGCTATAATGGTTATAGTCATATCAATGGAGGTATTAGCTTTGAGTGAGTCAAACACAAGAATTTATAAGGTACTGTCCGGGTTTGACCGGCTGAAATGGAGCGTTGCAGGCAAGGGCATACTGGTGGGATTTATCTCGGGTCTGCTGGCTGTGCTCTATCGTCTTGGCATAGAATATGGTACCGACACATCGTTAAAAATATACTCCTGTCTCAGGATACACCCGATCTATATTGTTCCCTGGATCGCAGCCGCAGTTGCTTCCGGACTGTTCATCGCATGGCTGGTCAAGCTGGAACCTATGGCTGCGGGCAGCGGCATACCGCAGGTGGAAGGCGTGGTACTGTTCGGGCTGAAGATGAAATGGTACACGATTTTGGCCGTCCGTTTCCTTGCGGGCACTTTAGGGAGCTTTTTCGGGCTCTCCCTCGGACGAGAGGGGCCTTCCATCCAGATCGGCGCGGCGGGAGGCCAGGCCGTTGCAAAGAATATGAGCGGCAGCAGTATCGAAGAGAATTATCTAATCACGGGCGGGGCGGCCGCGGGTCTTTCCGCCGCCTTCAGCGCTCCTCTCTCCGGCATGATGTTTGCGTTGGAGGAGGTGCACCGCAGCTTTTCTCCGGTGATCCTTCTCTCCGCGACCACCGCCTCCCTGACCGCGGACTACGTTTCAAAATACTTCTTCGGCCTCAAACCGGTGCTGGACTTTACGGCGATCCCTCAGCTCCCTATCGGCCTGTATCTTTGGATGATCCCCCTGGGCATAGTATCCGGGCTTGCGGGTTCCCTCATGAACAAGACCCTGCTCGCTTTGCAGACGCTCTATGGCAAGCTCCCTGCATTTTCGCGGCCTGCCGCAGCGCTGATGATCGCACTGCCCTGTGGGATGTTTCTGCCTGCCGTACTGGGAGGCGGACAGGGACTGATAAAGCTCTCGGAAAACTCGAAAAGCGGCATAGTTATGCTGCTGATATATCTGATCGCAAAGCTGCTGTTCACCGGTGCCAGCTTCGGCAGCGGCGTACCGGGCGGCATCTTTATGCCCATCCTCTCGGTGGGCGCGCTCACCGGCAGTATCTGCGGCATACTTGCGGCGCATGCGGGGCTGCCCGCCCAGTTCATCCCCGACTTCGCAGTCTGTGCTATGGCGGGCGCTCTGTCGTCATCGGTAAAGGCTCCCGTAACATCCATTCTGCTCACTACCGAAATGGCAGGTTCGCTGGTCCACATGCTGCCCGTTGCGGCCTGTGCGTTCACCGCCCTGCTTCTGTCAGACCTTCTGAAAGTGGAGCCTGTCTATGAGGTCCTGTTGGAAAGGTACGTCGACCAAAACGGTAAAAAATTGCCCGTTCAAGAGCGCGGAGGGCTTGTGGAATTTCCCGTGGAACTGGGAAGCGAAGCGTCGGGCAGGATGGTCAGAGATATAGAATGGCCGAACGGTTCACTTATCGTCGGCCTTCGCAGAGGCGAAAAGGAACTGGTCCCCGGCGGAGGCACCAAAATTCTGCCGGGCGACTATCTCGTGGTCCTGTTCTCCGCGGAAGATGAAGATATACGGGATAAGATGTCCCTCCTATGTCATGCGAAAGTTCTGTAACGAACGCATAATACGCTGAAAAAGGACTGCCAAAAGGCAGCCTCTTTTAAAATGGTACAGGTGCAAAGCGGGCCGCCTCGGAAAATCTCTCAAAACAGTAAAATATCATGGGGACCATAATCATCCTGTGGAAATATATTATTATATACAGACGATCATAGTGTAGGCAAACTGGCAGGCCGTGACAAATCGTGCAGCCAACGCAGCAAGCTAAAATTGCAGTGCAATTTAGCGGCCTAAGCGAGAATGGCATCGGCCTGAGACGATATGACATGCATTTTGTTCCTATATATCTAACGGCAGCCTGATAATACACGCGGGTAAAATTAGAATAAGAGGAGGTGGCTCACTATGTTAAATGCGATTCCTGCCAGTCCTGTCAAATGCAGCGATAACAGCGGCGACGTCTATGTGGACGTCAATCCCAATCCCGCCGGGCTGGGCAATGTCGAGGCTTTTGCCGAATGTTTCAAAGGCGCGGCAGAGCGCGCGAGCAGTATCTGCTGCGGCCTGCCGGTCAATCTGATCCTGGCCCAGTGGGGTGGGGAATCGGGATGGGCGTCGGGCCGGCTTCAAAGGAACAATCAGAACTGGTCCAATATCATCTATACCGGGCCGTCAAACCCGCCGGGAAACATCGGGAAGGGCATAGGAAACTGGGCTAAATTCGAAGGTATGATGAAGCACGCGGAGGGATATGCAGGATTTTTCATTGTAAATCCCCGTTACTCACAGCTCATCGATTACCTGAAATACTGTCGGGACAGCGGGGTCCGGCCTGACGCCGACAGATGCGCCAGGTACATCGCGGATGCCGGATACGGCGGGCCGGGCCATGACGGCTACTATAACGGCCTGCATAGCTGGATGTCAACTCTGGCCAGGCATTGCAATATCTAGTAAACGAGGGTCTGAGCTTTCGCTCAGGCCCTCTAATCTTTATAGCAGCCATTTATAGTCCTGCCTGCAATCTACCACGGCGTTCACATAGACGGTATCGGTCTTGATTTGATATATAAGCGGATAGCGTCTTTCATCATGGACGATACCTGACCGACCGGGTAACCCTTTTCCCCGTTCAGGCGGTCTTCTTCTGCCGAAACCAACTCTTCCCGCAAGCACAGCATGCTTTCACGTCTTGCATACGTCTCAAGATCCATTATCACAAGGCCGCCCTCGCCATTCTTAGTCAGATATACAGGTTCTCCCGACTTTTTACACAGCTCGGAAATACCATTATAGTTTTTGCGGATCGCCGCAGACGGTTTGATATTTATCAATATGCTCGCCTACATAAGGTGATTATTTGATACTTATTATATATTACTATAATAGGATAATAGGCATATAAAGCTCACCGCAACCGATGACTATCATAATTCAAATTTATTCTTTGACAGCAAAAACTTAAATGCCATCCTTACCAAAGCGAGAATAAGAACAGTGATCGTGACTTCACCGACTAACAAAGTTGGCTCAGCCAGATAATAAACGGATAATATGCCGTGAAGGATAATGCTGACGATCTTGACGGACAGCAGGGAAGTAAGGCTTACGATAAGATATTCGCAGGCAGCGTCGTCTATTCTGTCCTCATATTTGATGGTATTTAATATCAAATACAGCAGGTTGACCGCGATCAATAGATTGTCCATAAAAGAGATCAGACTCGTCATGCTTTGCAGTTTGTCAAAATAGAACTTCTGTTGTTCGGGATATGTATTGAACAAGATACCCAGCTTATTCTTTGAAACCTCCAGATACAGCTCGACCGCAAATAAAACATAGAAGATCGCCAAATACAATTTCGACAATTTATTGTACCTTATGTCCAAATAGCCCTTTAACTTAGACCAAAACTCAGACATGGCCCGGCCTCCCCCAAATAAATCCATCGTACTTATAATATATGCGTCTAACTTTTCAATAGCAAACGTTTAGCTTGAATTTCCTGATTGAGCAAAAATAAAAGGCCCTATGCGAGAGCCTCTCAGAATTCCACAGCCATAGGAACTAATTTCACCCTATGCATGGCAATTATGATCACTTATCCTGTTTATCGTCCAGCTGCCTATAGAGCTCTATCATCTCGGTGATCAGATCCTTGGCCAGCATCGCCGTCATCAGATGATCCTCCGCATGGGCAACCAGCAGTGTGACCTCCGTCTTGTCTCCGTTTGCCTCTCTGGTTATAAGTCCATTTTGTATATCATGAGCCTTGAGTATTTCTTGAGAAGCCTCGTTCATAAGCTCAGTCGCTTTATCGAAGTCCCTTGCCTTTGCCGCCTCCAAAGCCTCGAATGCCTTGCCTCTTGCATTTCCTGCATAAATTATGACATTGAATACAACCTGTTCATCGTTCATATTTTCACCTATTCCTTATGTGCAGTCTTTAACGCTAAATCCAAAGCCCTTACTCCATCCACCAGGCCGTAGACCTGCGGCGGTATCACGGCATATTCCTTTTCGTGCTCCCGGGCCATTTCACTGACCCACTTCTCCTTGTATTGTACCTGAGGGCCCAGCAATATCACATCGTATTTATCTATGATCTTATCGAGATCGTCCACCGAGTCGGCATCTATCTTCAGATCGCCAAGCCCCCTCCTCTTTGCTTCGGCCGCCATCTTGTTCACCAAAAGGCCGGTAGACATGCCGGCTACACAGACCAGCAAAATGTTCATATCTCCCGCCCCCCAACGGAGTATCTTTATAAAACACAGTCCCTTTAAATTTACGTCCTAATATCTATAAAATTGATCTTGCCGACAATAACCAATTTCCATTACATATTATAACATAAAATTACTATAACACCCAAAACAATCGGATAGTCTTTAATATCAAAAGCTGCTGCCTCAGGATCAAATCTTGTTTTACCCCTTAGAGTTTTACCAAACTGCCCGGCTGTTCTCATTCAACAAAAACCAGATCCCTCCGCCGGACGGCTTCGGAATCCAGATCATCATTGAATATAAAAAAACCGAGGGCAGCATCTGAAGATCATATCTCTGTGACGCTGCCGTCAAGCCATATGGTTATTTATAAAACTGGGGCAGGTAATCCTTATTAGCTTCAAGCAGCTCTTCCAGCATCGGCTTGGCTACGTCGTAATCCCTCACGAGCGGATGGGCCATCAGAGCAAACAGAGCCATGTCCCTGTCGCCCTTCACGGCAGCCTCTACCGCAAGCTGTTCATAGTTCTTAACCGCGCATATAAGACCCCATACCGTGGGCGGCACGTTGTTGATAGCCAGCGGCTTTATGCCGGCTCTGTTTATCATACACGGCGTTTCAATGACGGCATCGTCGGGAAGCATCCTGATAGCACCGTTATTGGGTACGTTCACCACCAGCCATCTGTCCTCGTCATTGTATATGGCCTTCATGACGCCGAGGGCCACCTCGGAATATCCGCCTCCGCCTCTCTTGGCCAAGGCCGCAGGCTTGGTGTCCTGCTTTGGATCGGCATACGCGTCATATATCTCCTTTTCCAGCATCAGTACCTCTTCGCCTCTGGTATACTTGGCCTCTTTGAACTCCTTCAGCTTCTTAGACGTGTGGTAATAATACTGCATATAGGCGCTGGGCATCAATCCCATCTTTTTGATGAGCTCGACATCCACTGAGCCCACCAGTTCCGACGCCTTGCCGAATTCCTCCTCGGTCAGAGGTCTTCCGTCCACGGTAAAGTTGAAGGCAAAATTCATGTGGTTCAGTCCGACATAATCATATTTGACCCTCTGATAGTCTACAGACAATGCCTCAGCCACCCTGAATCCAGGCCTCATGCCTCCCGCGCACAGTCCCACCATCTTAACGCCGGTATATTTTTTTAAGGCTTCCGTGACAAGGCCGGTCGGATTGGTGTAATTTACGACCCATGCGTCCGGGCTGTACTTCTCCACATCCTTGGCGATATCCATCATGACGGGTATGGTGCGCAGCGCCTTCATGAATCCGCCGGGCCCCGTGGTCTCCTGTCCAATGATGCCATACTTCAGCGGGATCTTTTCATCAAACACTCTTCTCTCATTGCCTCCCACGCGTATCTGGGTATTTATGAAATCGGCATTTTTAAAGGCCGTCTTGCGGTCCGTCGTGGCTTCTATCTTTACGTTATAATCCAAGTGTTTCGCAAAACGCCTGCAGAACCCCAGCATTATCTCCAAACGGCGCTCGTTTATATCCATCAGGTAGATCTCGCGCACCGGCAGTTTATCTCTGAAACGGGCCAGGCCTTCTATAAGCTCGGGGGTATATGGACTCCCGGCTCCAACAACGGCAATCTTTAATTCATCGGACATGTTTACTTCCTCCTATAAATTTTGAAAATGATTTGTACTTCTCTTAACTATCAACTCGCTATACGGTTATTCCCCTGCCATCTTTAAGGCCAGGTCTAGGGCCTTGCTTCCGTCCACCATGCCGTAGATCTGAGGGGGGATAATTATATATTTCTTCGAATGGGTCTTGCACAGCTCGGCCACAGCCTTTTCTTTGAACCGCGCCTGAGGGCCCAGCAGTATATAATCGTATTTGTCGATGACCTTATCCAGAACCTCGACGGATTCCGCCTTTATCTCGATATCTTCCATCCCTCTGCGGGCGGCTTCCTTTTTCATCTTTTCTACCAACAGGCTGGTGGACATGCCTGCCACGCAAACAAGCAATACCTTCATTACTATTCATCCTTTCAAATTTGGTGGAGTTTCCCGGGCGGCACGATCGCCGTGATCCGCCCGGACCTGAATCTTATAGGTCAAACCTCTTCTGAATTAGCATCCTTCTCGAGTCTCTGCTTCTCAAGTACCTTGAAGAATGGATAATAGATAACGACCGAGATCACTATTTCGATCGCTCCCCATACGGCGGCCCTCCAATCTCCGCCGGTCAGCAGATAATGGCTGATTATCGGCGGCATGGTCCACGGAACGGTAACGACCGGTCTGCCTATGATATTGGCCGCCATCAGCAAATAGGTGAACAGTGTCAGCAGCAGGTTGCCCAAAATGTAAGGGATCATCATGATCGGGTTCAAAACGATCGGCACGCCGAAAACCACGGGTTCGTTGATCTCAAACAGTGAAGACGGAAATGCAAGGCGTCCCAGAGTCCGTAAGCCTTCATCCTTGGATCTCATCATCAGCAGCACCAAACCTAAGGTTGCGCCGCCGCCTCCTACAAAGACAAAGAATTCAAGGAATCCATTGGCCACAATGTGCGGAATGGCCTGGCCTGCCATAAAGGCCTTTGTGTTCTCAGCAAGGAACTGCAGCAAAACGGGGTCGACGATCGGCCCGAGCACGGCACCGCCATGTATTCCCACGCACCACAGCAGCGACCTGAGCAATTGGAAAACCAATATGCCTGCCAGCGAGTTCAATGCGAATGTGAGCGGTTTGAAGAGCAGGGTTATGAAACTGTTTACGTCAAATCCCAATACTATCCTGATGAACCATAATACCAATATTGAAAAGCCCAGCGGCAGCAGTCCTTCAAATGAACCGGCTATGGCCTGGGGAACATTTTCCGGCATGTGTATGACGATATCCTTCTTTACAAAAAACTTTTCAACTTCCACACAAAACAGTGCTACGATGATCGCGGTAAATAACCCCTTTGCACCGAACATGCCGACGTCAAGGGTATAATCGGGGGTCATCTGAAGGATGCAGAAGCCCACGAGCGACATAACGGCGCATAGGATCTTATCCTGGTCATACCTTTTTGCCAGATTATAGCCTATGCCTAAAACAGCTATTATGGACATGAAATCAAAGGTCACGCTTACAGGCACCAGGAGTTTAGATGCAAAAGGCTTTATCAAATCGCTCCAGCCCGGTATAGGTAAAGACGCCAGCACCAAAAATATACTTCCGATAATGGTGAAAGGCATGGTAAGCATGATACCGTCCCTGATACCCTGCATGTGCTTTTCCTCGCCTACTTTGACAAGCGGCGGCACCAAATATTTATTGACAAAATCAACTATAGCGTCCACTTAAAACAACCCTCCCATATAAATTAATCGCTTTGCTCAAGCCTTGACAGTTAGGTAAAACCCCGGCAGTATAAATAATAGTTCAAATGACTGATGCCGTTTGCTCCATTTCACCCCCATCTGAGCAGGTACTCAAAGATCAGCTGATCTTTTTGGGTTTCCGCGGAAATTATCAACTGCTTTCTGATATACTCGTCCGCATAATAAGCAATTATCATGCCAAACATTACGTCATGTCCCATGTCTGTAAAAGTGTTTTCCCATCCGTACAAAAAAGCCGCGCAGTGTTTTAAAATGCCGTGCAAAAATTACAGTGTTTTGTCTTTCAAACACTAGCGGTGCTCTCAATATATCTTGCTGTGCATTCTCCTATGGAAATCCGGGTACTTCGGCGTAAACGGATCGATCCCGTTTTCCAACGGCAGCCGCGCACAAAGTACCTGTATGGGTACGATATATTCCAGAGGGGTGAAACAGCCTGCATTGCAAAAGCCGCCGTTCAGCCACTTGTCGCCCTCGCCGTCTTCATGGGAGATCACATATATGTGCTGCGTGTACTCGGAGGCCACGTCATAGAGCAGTTTCATCCTCTCCTCTTCCTCTCCCGGTGACTTTATTAGTATTATATAGCTGTCGCCGTCGATGGCGTTATACGGGCCGTGAAGATACTCTTCAAATTCATATGCAGCCGCCGTCTGTCTTACGGTCTCCAGCAGCTTTAACGCTCCTTCCATCGCCGTGGCGTAGTCCTGCCTGTATCCTACGACGCTTACCTTTTTGGCCTTTGCCAGGTCCAGCTTGTTTTTATCATACCAATCCAGCGATTTTTTTATCAATCCGGGCAGATTGCCGGCGATCCGGTATAGCTCGCGGATCTGCCCGTCGTATTCGCCGCATTCTATCTTTTTGTCCGCCGCCGCTATTTCCAGTGCGATGATATAGAGCATCAGCAATGTCGCCGTGTACCCCTTTGTCTTGGGTCCCGCCAACTCTTCGCCGCAGGGCATTATCATACCGTCATCGGCATCCTTGAGTACCGCGCTGTTCTCTTCTCCGGTTATCGCAAGGGTGTGATAGCCCAGTTCCCGAGCTTTCTTAAGGGCTTCAATGGTCGACGTGCTGGTGCCGCTCTGGGATATTCCTATAACATATGCCCTTCCGTTATAATAGCGCGCGTGGTCTATGAATACATAGGGATATTCCACGGTGACTTCCAGACCGGTCATCTTTTCGATGAAGTCCTTGGCGGCCGCTCCGGCATGGTATGATGTGCCCGAGCCCACTATAACTATCCTGTCGATATTTTTTTTGAGGAACCCCTGTGCAAAGCCCGCAAATATCTCTTTCCTGCCGTCCAATACCTTTTTCATTACCTCGGGCTCTTCGTCTATATAGTCCATTATGTCTCTCATTCTCTATCTCCTTTGCTATGTTTATAGTATTGCTCATGTATTTACATACATACCCAGGCCGACGGCAAAGTCGCTCAGGCCGGGCCTGCCGGTTTGTCTGCAGTCTGATACCCTTTATATCTAACTTGCAAAATGCGTGCCAACGGCTGCCTTAAGCCCGAGCGGGGCCCGTGTTTGAGGATAAAAAGAAAAAAGGGCAAAGACTGTTTTGCCCGATAAAACACTATCCATCTATAGGGAATACACTATCTTGGTTACGGCCCACACCTCCTCTTCGGGTACGTCTATATCATACAGTTCCTCCAGCGGCTGCAGCAGCTCCTTTATTATACCTGTCTCTCTCTGATACAGCATCGCCTTGTTTCTGTCGTAGCCCTTTACCGGGCCGTTTTCAGCCTTTACGATCCTTTCAACGGAGCACGCCATATGCAGGGCCAGGCCGACCGTCTTGTTGGCCGGCAGCTCTATGCCCTGTTCCCTCTTCAGCCTGTCGGCGAACCTCCCGAAAAAGGCGATGAAGCCCTGCACGTCGGGCATATCGACATTCTCCTTTATCACCCTGCCCATCGTCTCCATGAGCCCCGACTCGCCCAGATACCTGTTTACTATATCCTGCAGATATGTCATCGCCTGCCCGCCGAAAATTTTATCCACAGTTATCACAGGATAATCGGGATGTGTGAATTCAAAACTGGACACCACGGCCAGTATATCAAAATCCTTGTCCAGCGATTCCAACCTTTCGTTTATGACGTCGCCGTCAAACTCCATCGGCATCACGTCTATACCCTCCGGCATGCTGAGGTTCCTCTCGATGTATTTCTTTACCACCATCGCCGTGCCCTCTCCCGTTGCACAGCAGCATATGATAAGGCCGCCCTGCTTTTCCTTGAAAGGGTTTTCTCTCAGTCTGCCGACAAAGGGGCCGAACGTGAATACGGAGTCGTAGACGTCCTGCAGGCTGTTGCCCCTCAGGGACTTTTCCGCCGCGCCCAGCACCATAGGCGTGGACACCATATCCACCGTCTTTATATCGATTCCCGTCCGCTGCGATATGGTGTCCCCGAAATAGCACAGCGAGCCCATATCCACCATGAGTATAGTACCTTTACCGTTCTCTCTCCTGCCGATAAGCTCCGCAAGGTCGTCTATGGAATCCTCCGGGCGGTAGTCCAGGGACATGTCGTATCCCGCCACGATGTCATTCAAAAGCAGCTTGTTGACCACATCCGCGATGGAGGAGGCAGCGGAATTGCCGTGCATGGCTACGACGACCGATACCTCGTCCTCTTCGTCTTCTTCGCTTATCAAAAAGCGCGTTATATAGCCCAGTTCGTCGTCGGGAAGGGTGACGGAGGTATAGCCCTTCAGATAGTCGTTTATCTTCTTTGCCGCGTTATACTCGTCGGGGTGTTTGCGTTTTATTTCGTCGAGGCTGGGGCAGGTTATGGGCAGGGATCTCTCCAGCCTGTTTACCGTAGAGCTGACGTGGATGGCCAGGCCGTACAGCAGCCCCGTTCCATACCGCCTTCCGAGGGCCGCGGAGGCATAGTCCATAAACTCCTTCAGACAGCCCACAAGCTTCTCGTCCACCACGCTGTTGAGGCTGCTTATATCCTGCTCGTCCACCCCGTTCTTGTATTTATCGAAATAATTGTCTATCATCGCGCCGATAGCGCTCTCTACGTCCGCTTCGTCGGCTCCGCGCTTTTTCAATTCCCTGCGCTTTTTCTCAATGAGTTCGTACAGGTCGGCGGGGTTATCCTCGGCGATGCTCGTCTCGCCGGTCTTTGCCCCGAATATTATCCGGTCGCCGTAATCGGCCAGCAGCCGCGAGGCCTCGCGTTCCTCGCCGTTCTTTCCCCTCAGGGCGCGCTTGACCTTTTCCGAAAGGTCGGAGGTATGGACCTCTATCATGCCGTCCGCCCCCTCCAGGCTCTGTAAAAATGCCCTGGCGCAGGCTATCTGTATATCGTTCTTCAGCTCTCCCACGTTCTCCGTAAACCGGCACAGCAGCAGCGCCCTCATGGTATTCTGCGTTACCCCTATGTCCTTTTTTATCCTGAGCGATTCCTCGGAAAAGAACTCCTTTATCAGCTCCAGCCGTTCCTTTAACGGCCTCTCATACAGGGGCGGCAGGGTGATGACCATGGGTATCCGCCTCACGAATGTGCGCAGCAGCGAAGACTCTATGGATTCCGTGGTGGCGCATATGATAAGGATCTCGGCTTTCTTCACGGTGCTGTCGCCCATGGGCCGGTACTCCCCGTGGTCCATTAGGGAAAAGAGCATCTCCTGCCCTTCGGGGGGCAGCCTGTGGACCTCGTCCAGGAACAGTATGCCGCCGTCCGCCTCATCCACCAGGCCGGGCCTGTCCCTGTCCGCTCCCGTATAGGCGCCCTTCTTCACTCCGAACAGCGCGGACATCAGCATCTGAGGATTATTGGCATAATCGGCGCAGTTGAACCTCACAAAGGGAGTCTCCCCCCCGCCCTTTTCCCTCATATAAAACCGGTACACATACTCCGCCAGCAGAGACTTTCCCGTGCCGCTCTGCCCCAATATCAGCGTATGCAGACCGCGGGGAGGATATATGACCGCCGCCTTCGCCTGCTCGATCGCCTTCTTGAGCGAGCCCTCGTGTCCCACAAGGTGCGAGAAAATATCCTCCGTGCCCTTTGCCTCGCCCACGGTCCTGTACCTGACCGGCCTGCCTTCCAGCTTTACCAGCCGGCCCTCCTCCGTCAGCCTGTTCAGATCAAAGCTGACGTTGCTCCTCGAAAAGCCCAGCCTCCCGGCAATGGTCATGGCATCCGCGCCGCATACCGGCCCTCCCGCCTGACTCCTGCATATATCGGCAACCTCTTTGTATATGATATCCTTCCGCATAAGTATCACCTTTAAAATATTATATATACAAGCCGCGCCAAACTCGCAGCCGCGAAATTGTCACGGCCTGCTAGTTTTATATACACTCTGCATATATTACTTTAGTTTAGTATAACACAAACGGCGACATTCCGACAGCTCCCCAAACGCCGGCTGACTAAAGCGGCAGATAGAGAAAATATATGCATATTATACAGCCTGCCGAGCAAAATATAGATAATTTGAATGTCTCTATGAAAGGAGTGATAACATGGCAAAGAGCAATAAAAACGACCGCTCGGGCAGGCGTCCCAAACCCGACGACCGTTCCGACAACGTCGGCAAGCTGCAGGATACCATACATGACACCATAGAAAACTACAGAGAAGCGGAAGACTACATGAAGCTTCACGCCGAGGACCTCGATAAGGACGACGTCTCCGGGATAGAGGAAAAGAACCGCAACCGTCTCTATAGTATCCGCGGCATGAGAGACGAAATAGAGGACGAGACAGAGGACCGCGGAAATGACGATGATGACGGCCGGCGGGACAGGTAGGCGGCATATTTTTATAAAAGCGGTTGACATTCTCCTCAAAATATATAATAATATTATAAAAGGGAATAACGCCTCGGTAGGTGAGGTTACTGCAGGGATACGGATTGCTGCCGCAAAAGAGTGGAAACACTCTCTGTACTGGTAAGCAGATTTGGCCGAACAAAGAAGGCCTAATCTAACGCAATTTCATGGCCTTGCAGAGCCAAAACTTGAACGAGAAAGTATTGATCAAAATGCCTTCGTCACTCATTCAAGTTTGACGGAGGCATTTATTTTCTGCAAAGCATCGGAGGTGACAGGGATGGAGTCTGGCAGTAGTAGTACGGACTGTGGAGGAAAATGCGTATATCACGGAAAAAACGGAACGTCTGCTGCGTCGCGCTGCATTCCGCACTGATCGTAAGCCGCAGATAGTTCCGCGGTATTATCGTTCCTCTCCGTGCAACCATTCTCAAAGACACATCTTTTCCCCATAGTCCTTGCAAACTTGCCCGATAAATTGCAGTTGAATAAACGGCGTTGAGAAGGTTTAAAGATGATTATTTCAAACCTTTTATATGTTATTGCCATTTTAACGGGCATATCCGCAAAAAATTCTTTATAAAGGCGAGGTGAAAACCATGGATGACGGACCTGCAGACTGTAAATATAAACGATGCGATAGGACAATAATAATATTTGTCGTTAGGGCGGCGTCTGTCTCCATGCCCTCGCCATCCTGACGGCAATACCGGGGAGGTATTGTTATGGTATTGAAGAAATTAACGGATAAAGTGAATGACCGCATTGCGCAGCCCGTGTTGAGGAAATTGAATACTTCTCTCAAAGGACTGACGGAGGAAGAGGCGGAGGAAAGACTCGAAAAGTACGGGTTCAATGAAGTCGGCGGGGAAACAGCCAAATCACCCTTTTTAAAACTCTGCGAGAACTTCAAGGACCCTTTGGTCATATTGCTTGCCGTACTCGCCCTGGTCTCATATATAACCGGGGATCCGAGAGCGGCGGCGGTAATGATGGTTATGGTATTTCTGGGGGTGGTGCTGCAGTTCGTTCAAGAGGCAAAGGCCGACGAATCCGCGGGTAAATTGAAATCCATGGTGATCACCACCGCCACGGTCATACGGGACGGTGTGCAGAAGGAGATCCCTCTCAAAATGATCGTTCCCGGAGATATCATCCATCTGTCCTCCGGAGATATGATCCCTGCGGACGTGCAGCTGATAACCTCGAAAGACCTGTTCGTAAACCAGTCGGCCCTCACCGGCGAATCGCTGCCCGTAGAAAAGAACGTTGAAGAGGGCGAATGGAAAAGCGATTTTGAAAATCCCAACCTCTGCTTCATGGGCACCAACGTGGAGAGCGGGACCGCCATAGCCGCCGTGCATACCACGGGGATGCATACCTACTTTGGCCAGCTGACCGGCAAAACGGCGGCCGGCAGAACCGTGACCAGCTTTGACAAGGGAATTGATCAATATACCTGGCTCATGATAAAGCTCATATTCATCATGGCGCCGCTGGTGTTTCTGATAAATGGATTTACCAAGGGCAATTGGTTTGAGGCATTTTTATTCGGCATTGCCGTGGCGGTGGGACTCACGCCGGAGATGCTGCCCATGATAGTGACCGTCAACCTGTCCCAGGGCGCATTATCCATGGCGAAGAAGAACGTGATCGTCAAAAAGCTGAACGCCATACAGAATTTCGGCGCTATGGATATCCTCTGTACGGATAAGACCGGGACCATAACCGTGGGAAAGGTAGTTCTGGAAAAATATCTGAATATATACGGCAATGATTCTGAAAGAGTACTGAAGTATGCATTTATAAACAGCTTTTATCAGACCGGCCTTAGGAACGTGATGGACAGCGCGATCCTCAGCCACAGAGAAGATGAGGAATATTACTCTACCATTGAGCGGAAATATTTAAAGATAGACGAGATCCCCTTCGACTTTATGAGAAAGAGGATGTCCGTAGTCGTGCAGAACAAGAGAATGGAGCATGTGCTGATCTGCAAAGGGGCCATTGAGGAGGTGCTGAGCATATGCAACAGATACGAGACAAAGGAGGGCACCGAACCCTTCGCAGGCAAAATGACCGATAAAATAGACGACATGGTCAGGGAACTGAGCGAAGACGGATTCAGGGTCATAGCCGTGGCCTACCGGATATTCGATGAAAATAAGGACGAATACTCGGCGGAGGATGAAAGCGGGCTGACGCTGCTCGGCTTTTTGGCCTTTCTCGATCCCCCGAAGGATACCACTGCCGACGCCATCGCCAAATTCCACAAATACAATGTGGATGTAAAAGTACTTACGGGAGACAATGACGCCGTGACCAAAAAGATCTGCAGGGAAGTCAATCTGCCGATAGACAGAATACTCCTGGGGAGCGACATAGAGGCCATGAGTGATGAGGAATTGGGCGAGGCGGCGCAGCAGGCCTCCGTGTTTGCCAAGCTCTCTCCCATTGACAAGGAGAGAATAATCAAGGCTCTGCAGGGCAAAGGCCATGTGGTGGGATACATGGGAGACGGCATCAACGACGCTCCCGCGCTTAAAGCGGCGGACGTGAGCATCTCCGTCGATACGGCGGTCGACATAGCAAAGGAGTCTTCGGATATAATACTGTTGGAAAACAACCTGCTTGTACTCGAGGAAGGGGTACTGGAAGGAAGAAGGGTATTTGGAAATATAGTGAAGTACATCAAGATGACCGCCAGTTCCAATTTTGGCAACATGTTCAGCATACTGGGCGCAAGTATATTCGTGCCCTTCCTGCCCATGCTTCCAATCCAGGTGCTGACGAACAACCTGCTGTATGACATATCGCAGACCGTCATTCCCACCGATTCGGTGGATGAGGAATGGATAGAAAGGCCGAGGAAATGGGCGGTGGACGATATCAAGAGATACATCATGCATATCGGGCCGATCAGCTCGATATTCGACTATGTCACTTATTTCATAATGCTCTTTGTCTTCAACGCATGGAAAAACCCCGCGCTGTTTCAGACGGGGTGGTTTGTGGAATCCCTGTTTACGCAGACGCTGATCATCCATGTGATAAGGACAAACAGGATCCCGTTCATTCAGAGCAGGGCAAGCAGGCCGCTTACGATCACCTCGGCTTTGGTCGTGGTTTTCGGCGCCGTTTTGGCCAATTCGCCTCTGGGCGCGGTCTTTGGATTTGTAAAGCTCCCCGCGGCATACTGGGGATTCCTGGCGCTCATCCTGCTGGGCTACGTTGCTTTGACCCAGGCGGTCAAGACTTGGTATAACAGGAATTATGGTATAGTATAACTCAGACCGTACCGAAATCGCAGACCATTACAGATTTCGGCACGGCCTTTTTTAATGTGAAACCTTCTCCATTACCTTAATTATATATTTCTTGAAAAACGTTTCTTCCCTGCGCATGAGCTGTTCGTCGACATTTTCTACGGTATCGGTGTACCAGTGGTAGTTTCCCAGCCTGCCCTTCTCATCCTTGCCTAGGAAACTGATGGCCTGATATCCCGCAGCCAGAGCGGGAAGCGCGTCGGTGGGCAGCAGAAGGTTGTGCTGCCTTTGCAGACCGGCGTATTCCGCCTTCATTCCGTCCGCCGTCTGCAGGAGATCGCTGCCTGCCCTGTAATACTTTATCATTCCCTCGCCTTCGAGGTAGGTTATCTTTCCCGTGCCGAGGTTGTCCAATATTACGAAACCGGTATCCTCTCTGTCGGGGCGGTACTTCTTTATATATGCCGACATGCCCCTCTCACCGACCTCTTCGCTGCCGGTGAACAGAAATACGAGATCGGCTCCGACGGGGTATTCGTCCCTGTGCTGCCTGTAGTCCTCGGCAAGATAGAGGGCCAGGCCCGTCCCGCTGCCGTTGTCGTTGGCACCCGGGGTATAGCGCCCGGTCAGCCAGGCAACAAGGAAAACGGCCTGGCCTATGCACCCGGCGGCAAGTCCGATATACAGGACCGCCTTTCCCGGCACCGGAAAAAACATATACAGCAGCATCCCCGCAAGGATCATAGCGAGCCCCGCATAGTCCGCATAGTAAAACGCCTGCAGATGATCTACAAAACCGGGAGAAAACAGAAAGCTCCCCCTCTGGGTATCATAGTGCGCGGCAATCGCTATCTTGGGCTTGCCGCCGCTCTCCGGCTCGGTAAATACATTGTATGACTTCCTCTTGGGCAGAATGTTTGTCTCTATGCCGTATCCGCCCGTCTCTATGAGCACGGGTATCAAAAACAGCAAGCCTGCGACCAGCTCCAAAACGTGAAGCGCATATCCATGAGTCGCCAGCGCCGCGAATCCCAGCATGACCAACGGTATCCCCGCCTCAAGAGGCAGCACATAGAGCGTATCCGCCGGCGAGCTGAACTCCTGCATTACAGCCCTGTATCCCAGCCCCCTGAGTTCCCGGTTTATCATGCCCGCACATTCATGTTCATATTTGGTTCCCGATCCCCGGTGAGGCAGACTGCAGATCTTTTTCAAATATTCCATGCTCCCCAACCCATTTACCCCCTCGTTACATTCATAATGTTTATTATTCTACATAAGAAGGCAATATCCTGCAAAAATGATACCCCGCTTGTCAGCAGGACACCTTCCTATCTATCTCCCTGTCGATCATATTAAAGAAGACCACGCTTAAAACAGCTATGACGCCCATTATCGCAAAGAGCGCCTTGCCGCCCAGATTGTCCATCAGAAATCCGGCTATCAGCGGTCCGAAAAAGCCTCCGGAGATCCACGTAAGCCCTCCTATCCCCATATACAATCCCCGCTTATCCTCGGGGGCTATGTTGGCCAGGAGCGTGGTCTGCGTTGGCGCCATCAGCATCTCTCCCACAGTAAAGACGGCATAATCTAAGAGCAGCATGGGAAGCGTATCAAAAAAACCGACCCCCACGGTGCCGATCCCGGTGAACAGGGCCGCCACAGCCATGATCATGCCCGGTTTAGAGTCCTTTATCCTCTTGGTCACGGGCATCTGCAAAAAGACCACCATGGTGCCGTTGAGGGCGAACATATAGGCCGTAGGGTTGGATACGCCGGGTATCCTGCCCATGAGATACAGGGGAGAAAAATCAGCGGCCACCGAATATGCCGTCTGCACCAGTATGCCTGCGATCACCGAGAGCAGCAGTATCCTATCTTCAAAGACATAGAAGTACCTTCTGCCGACATTCACATAGGTCTGTACCAGGCCCTCCGGCTTCGTCTCTTTGATCCATATCATCACGGCTGCAGAAAATCCCAGATATACGGTGCCGGTGGCAATAAACACCATATTCCGCGAAAACGTGAAGGCCCACACGCCGATGAGCGGGCCTATCGCCGCGCCCACATTGGCTCCCACTCTTAAAAGGCCGTATGCCTCCTGCCTCTCCTCCTCCGTCATCATATCGGATACCATGGCGTCGGCGGCAGGCCGATAGAGCGAATTAAAAAACTGTTGGGCAAAATTTATCAATGCGAATTGTATCGCGGTCTTGGCAAATACGAACAGGAACAGCGAAACGGCCGCCCCGATCAGCGAATACAGCATTACCGGCTTCCTGCCCAGCCTGTCCGACATCTCCCCGCCCAGCAAGCTGCCCACTAGGGCGCCCAACGGGCCGACGCTCATGATGACGCCCACCAGAGCGACCTTCCCGCCCACCTTTGAGCTCAGATATACGGCCATGAAGGGCAGTATCATGAAGTTGCCTATGCCCGTGAGCAGCTGTCCCCAAAAGCGTATCCAGAAGTTCATGTCATATTTCTTGGTCATATTATACCCCCGTATCTTAAATCCGATAATTTATCTTACCATACATGCCGCGATAAGTATAGATTCCACCCATCCTGCAATCGTTTGCTAATAACTATATTTGCATGGGAAAAATCACGCCTCAGAAAATGGATCGGGCAATATATCAACAACTACAGAAGAAAAAGCCGGGCGTTGTGTCCGGCTCCTTAAAATAAAGTTTATATTTATCATACGTTAAAACATATAGTCAAAGCGCGTGAACACCGCGGCGGCCTGCGCCAGCATAGCGCGGGTCATGTCCCCTTCGGGGTCAAATTCATTGACTGAGACTCCCTTCATGATCTCTTTTTGATATACACTGCCAACGGCACTATAATACCAGCTGCTATCAGCAACATCCAGAAAGGGACGGCCGTTTCCGGCACTAGTACCTCCCTGATTGCTTGCGGGAGTGCCGCTTTGATTACCGCTGCTGACGGCTGTCGCCGTCGCTGTGGCTGCCTGTTTACCGTCTATATACAGGGTATAGGCCTGGCCGCTTACCACATCGCCGTCGGCGAAGACCACGCTGTCCGCGTCCTTCAGACCGGTCGCCTTATAGAGGGTATTACCTTTGCTGTCCTTGATTTCAATAGCGCTGCCCTGGGAAATGGTAAAAGCGGATGCGCCGCCCTGACCATTCGTACCGCCCTGCCCCTGAGAAGTATTACCGCTCTGTGCCGGTTTCTCCGGTACATTGTTCTTGTCGGGAGGCGTACCCTGTTCTCCGGCTGGGGCCTGACCCTGCGTATCCTTCTTACCGTCCGGCGGCGCCTGTGGAGCATTGCCTTTCGTATCTGGAGGATTACCCCCGCCTCCTCCCATCATGCTCAGACTGCCAAAAGCTACATAGGTACCGCTGCTGAAGCCCTGCGCCATGCCGGACATGCCCACTGCCAGCAGCGTTCCGCCCTTATAGGCTGCGGAGCCGTTATAGTCAAGCGCGCTGTTGCCGCCGTTGGGTGCGCCAAAGGCCTCGATAGTCCCTCCGCACATATTGAAGTCCTTGTTGGAGTCCACCGCGTCGCCCTTGGCATTTATTTTCCAGCTGCCGCCATAGGAATTGATTGCAAAGGCGTAGCCGTTTTCCAGATCACCGTTGGCCGCGTTGATACCGTCGTCGGAGGAGGTAATACTGCCGCTTCCCGAGTACAGGTTCACTACCGCTCCTTCAAAACCCTCGGAGCAGGCCGCTATGGTAATTTGGGGACCGGAACCACCCTTTACGCCCACATTAAGAACATAGTCGGAGTGCGCAGCATCGTCCCCCGCAGATATCGTGTAGGTACCGCCGCCTACGGTCACATTGCCGTTTCCATGGATGGCATCGTCGGCGCTGTCTATGGTATAGGTCCCGCCGGACAGATTTATCTCTGCGGCAGACTTTATCCCCTTTGCGCTGGCATCTTCGGCAAGCACCGCCTTGTATCCTCCGCCCGCACCGATGTCAAAGACGCCTGAGCTTATCGTAACGCCTCCGTCTCCCTGAATGCCGTCGTCCTTTGCATCTATCTTGAACCTACCTCCACTTACGGTCACCGTACCCGCGGATGCCTTGTCGTCCGCATCAGGCGATGCCTTTATGCCATCGCCTGCGGCGGTCAGATCCAGCGTGCCGCTTTGCACGGTGACCGATCCGTCGCTGGACAGCGCATCATTTGCCGCGGTAATGTCCAGCGTGGGACCGTCTACTGTAACGGCCGCTTCAGCCGCGCCCTTGATGCCGTTTTTGCAGCTGCCGTTTACGGTAAGGGTGCCCGAGCCGGTCAGTTTCAATGAACCGCCGCCCTTGACCTTGATGCCCGCGCCCTCGAAACTTTCGCTGCTGCTCTCCTTGGCAATATCCTCCCCGTCTGTGACTGCATTGGTTCCGGTCACCTGAACTGTGACCTCGGAGGATTTGTCGATCGTGATCGGCGAGGTCTGCGAACTTGACAGCGTAAGCCCGTCTAAGATCAGCGTAACGCCTTTCAGTTCTTTTGCCACAGTCACCGTCCCGTCGGAAGAAGATCCCTTGATGGTATAGGTACCGGAACGAGTGATCTTAAGATCGGTCCCGTCTATATCGTATCCTTTGCCTGTGCCGGACGCCGCCACGCCGCCGTTGGAAAAAGTGAAGACATTGCCGCCTGCGGCAGCCGCCGCGGGCATAACGGGCATCGACGCTATGAGCGCCGCAGCCAAACACAGCACGGCGGTATGTTTTTTCCATGTCTGTTTTATATTTGTCATAATCTCATCTCGCTTTCAATGTTTAAAGTGCTTCTTTCGATTTGGGAACCCTGCCGCACACAATATCCAAATTGCCGTTTCGGCAGCGGAGATCGTCGATAAATTCTTTCTCGCTCCCGGGATCTCTCAGCCTGATATGATACACCAGATTGTAAAGACTGCCCATATTTGTGGTCTTTACCTGTACCAGTTTGCTTTCCCTTGTGTACCGGCTCATCAGATCGTCGAACACCTCCGTGTAGTCCAGATCCTCCGGTATGGTGATCTTGAGCTCGCGGTCGTTCTCGCATCCGGCAGGCTGGTATCTGTTGAGCGCCAGTTCCATAAGGCACACGATGCCGCATGACATCACCGCTATGCCTATGTAGCCCATGCCGCAGGCCAGGCCTACCGTCATCGCCAGAAAGATGATCACAATATCGAGCGCAGATCCCGGCGAGGAGCGGAAACGTATCAGGCTGAACGCGCCCGCAACGGCGACGCCCGCGCCCAGATCACCGTTTACCAGCAGTATCACGATCTGCACCAGAAACGGAAGAAATATAAGAGCGCTGCTCATGCTTGCTCCCGCGCCGTTGGTCCTGCGGTATATCCATGAGATCACCATGCCCAGAGACAGCGACACTGCCGCCGAAATATACAGCGCGCTCGCGGTGATGGTACTTCCGTATATGGATGAGAAAATTCCGTCAAGCATACCGCCTCTCCTCCCCTTTGCACATTTCCTGCCGCACCCATGTCTGATATGCCAGCCCGTATTTGGAGATGCTGTGCGGGTAAGCCTTGATCTGCGCCAGAATATGCGACAGCCAAAGCGGCATCGCGCCCCTGATCTTGACTTCCATCAGACGGCGGTCCGGCGCAAAGAGCGGCGTGCCCCAAATGCCGCTGCGCGCATCCAGAGACTCGGTCCTCCATAAGATATCCTTGTCAAAGGTAATGCGGACGGAGCCGTCATCCGTACCCTTGTACGACTGCCTGTCGTAGGACAGAAACATCGTCGGCTGCAGGTCGCCATAGAACTTCAAGAACCAGTCCAGCTCGCGAAATATCTGGCTGCTGCCGCCCTGTCCCGAGCCCGACAGAAAGTCCACCGCCTGCTTGTAGGGCAGGCTTTCCCTGCGCTTGTAGACCACGCCCTTCACTTTCTTTTTGATCTCGACAAAGGCCTCGCTGTTTTCATCGGGAACGCCGTAGCAGCGCAGCCGGAGTTTCTCCTTATATTTGGACTTTTCCAATGAGCGCCGGATCAAAAGATGATCCGGGGTATCATAATACACGCTGACGATACGGCTGATATAAAATTTGTCCGGCACGATGCGCGTTCCCAGAAGCGCGAGCAATTCTTCATATTGCGTGCCGCCGAGCATATATTTTAATTCTTCACGGCAAAATACGTTCTGATTACGGCCCATAACTTTTACCTCCTCATTTAAAGATGACCTTCGCCCGCCATATATTCTCCTGGCTGAGTACGTAACCAGTATAACCGTGTTTTCTTAATTAAGACTTAAAAAAATAAGAGAATGCGGAAAAGTTTTAGAACCCCTCCGCATTCCCTCTGCTATGGCAAAACTACCGTAAAGCATACCCATTTTCCCACCTCGCTCTCGGCTGAGATCCTCCCCTTATGGGCTTCCACAATGGTCTTAGCAATGGCAAGTCCCAGGCCGTGTCCGGGATTTTCACGGCTTCTGGACGGATCGGCACGGTAAAAGCGTTCGAATACCCGGGACAGCTCCTCCTTGGAAATCCCGTCGCCGGTGTTGCGCACGCGCAGAATGCGCTTGTCTTCCTTCTTCAGGGAGATGGCGATGGTGCCGCCGTCATTGGAGTATTTCAAAGCATTTCCCAGCAGGATGACCACCAGCTGCTTTATCATTTCCTCATCTCCGGTATATTCTATCCCCTCCCGGACATCTATCTCCAGGTGTTTGCCAGCTTCGTATACCGCGCTTTCAAAGGGCAGGGTCACGCTTAGCACAGCCTGGCTCAGATCGAAGCGGGTCTTGAGCCGTTCGGGCGGTTCATTGTCCAGCTGCGCCAGCATCAGCAGATTCTTGACCAACAGATCGGTGCGCTGCACCTCCGAACGTATATAGTTCAGCCATCGGTTTTCTCCTATCTCTCCCGCAAGGGCCTCGGCATTGGCCGATATTACTGCAAGAGGTGTCTTGAGCTCATGGCTTGCATCCCACACAAACTGTTTTTGTTTGTCAAACGCATCCTGCACCGGCTTGGTGATGCGCCGGATGAGCCACAGCGCGCCCAAACCCATCAGGATGTAGACCACGATGCCGGCAAGTGTGGAGCTTACCAGCAGTCTACCTGCGTTATCCTGCTCCATGCGGGCATCCAGAAACACGAGAAGCGATCCGTACGGACGGTCGGCCATGGCATAATACTGGCTGCCGATCTTTCCAAAGGTCTTGTCCATTTCCAGCGCCCGGGCCACGATTTCCTGGATCTGACTGTCCGTATAGAGGTCTTCACGATCGCTGAACCACTCCGTAATTTTTCCGCTCTTATCAAGCCGTATCGTATAGAAGTTGGATAGATCGGTGACATACGACAGGTCGCCCGGGGGCTGTCCCGGAGGCTGGCTCTGCGTATTCCGGGGTGCATTCTGTGCCGGCAGCCTTCCCGGAGCCGGCCTTTTGCCATCGTTCGAGATCAGCATCCGCAGCGTAGCCTTGGCCTGCTGCCGCATGTTTATTGTATTTACATAGTTTATGGTAAAGACGAAGCACCCGATGATGAGAAAAAGTACGATCAAGACAAACGCCGAAAATCTCCGCCGCATCTCCTTTATCATAGTTCGTCCTCCAGGATATAGCCCAGACCGCGAACGGCCTTGATCTTGATACGCGAGCCGACAAACGAAAGCTTTTTCCGCACAAAGGTCAGATAGACCTCCAGATTGTTATAATCCACGTTGCTGTCAAATCCCCAGACCCTTTCCATGATCGTCTCTTTAGGAAGGATCTGTTGGGGATTGCGCAGGAAAAGCTCCACGATCTGCGCTTCCTTAGCGCCGAGCTGCACGGACTTTCCCGTGCCGGGGCAGACCAGCTTCGCTTCACGCTCGACAAGCTCGATATCGCCGAAGGAGAGCTGCTGTACCGGCGCCGCATCTTTCCTTCGCGTGATGGTGCGTATACAGGCTAGCAACTCGGCCATTTGAAAAGGTTTTGGCAGATAGTAATCCGCTCCCGCATCCAAACCAGCCACCCGGTCCTCCAGACCGCCCCGCGCGGTGAGCATCATGATGGGCGTTGTGATCCCTTCCCTGCGCAGCTCCTTCAGCACTGTGAATCCGTCCATCTTGGGCAGCATTACATCCAGAATGATAGCGTCGTAGATACCTGAAAGCGCGGCATCCAGGCCATCGGTGCCCGTATAGGCGGCGTCCGCGGCGATATGCTCCTTCTTTAGCACCTGGCAGACGGCTTCCGAAAGGCTTCTTTCATCTTCTATAAGCAGTACCCTCATGACCATGACCTCCTGGTCTTTCGTATTCAATGACAACAATAAAATTTTATCATGCGTTCCTTAAAGTTTCATTAAAAGATATGTATCACGGGATAATGGAATACAATATGATTTTTCCCCATCGGCAGGAATTGATGAATAAGAAAAAGTTATGGTATACTAATGCGGGAGGTGTTACGGTGGAAATTCAGGCGGAAATCATAAAATGCATACAGTATATACATAATCCGGTGCTGGATTCTATCTTTATGGCTGCGACGAGCCTCGGCAGCGAGGCGTTTTATTTTATTGTAATACCGATATTATATTGGGGCAGGGACAAAAAGGCGGGCCTGGGCCTGGCCGTCTCCGTCCTGTTATCCATATATCTAAATGTCTTTCTGAAGGGGATCGTGAAGATCGAGCGGCCGATAGGCTACCCCGGCATACGGACGCTGCCGCGCGCCACCGCGGGCGGCTATTCGTTCCCCAGCGGTCATGCGCAGGACTCCGCCACCCTGTGGGGCTACCTGATGGGTTACTTCAACGAGCCGTGGCTCTATTGGCTGAGCCTTGCCATGGTCGCTCTGGTGTCCATATCACGGCTGTATCTTGGAGTACACTGGCCGGCCGACGTTGTGGGCGGCGCGGCTATCGGCCTGGCCATGGCATATCTCGGCCTGGCCTTCACCCGGCGCATCAACCACCTTAGGCTGCACAGCTACCCGGCAAAGATAGCGGCGTCCGTGCTAATCCCCGCGGCATTGCTCATACTGTTTCCACACCATGATAACTTCAAATACATGCCGATGCTGGCCGGCATACTCATAGGATTCTTCACCGACGAGGATTTCATAGGATATCAGCCAAAGCCAAGCACGCCTAACAAAAACGTGCTCAAATATTCCATAGGCACCGCGGTATTCCTGTGCATATATTTCGGCCTGCGCGCCGTCCTGCCCTACGGCGATATCTCCAGTGCGGTGAGATACCTCCTCACCGGGCTGTGGCTCACGCTGGGCGCGCCGTGGGTATTTAAAAAATACGATCTATAGGCCGTCAGTGAGTCAGCAGCGATTCAAACTGGGAATTATACAGTTCATAGTAGAGCCCCTTCTTTGCGATGAGTTCCTCGTGGCCCCCCTCTTCCTCTATGCCGTTCTCGGTCAGCACGATTATCCTCTTGGCCTTCCTTATGGTCGCAAGCCTGTGCGCGATTATGAAGGTCGTCCTGTTCTCGGCCAGCCTCTCCAATGACTCCTGTATCACGGCCTCGCTCAGAGTATCCAATGACGAGGTCGCCTCATCCAGTATCAGCACCCTGGGATTCTTGAGGAACATCCTCGCTATGGATATCCTCTGCTTCTGCCCTCCGGACAGCATTACGCCCCTTTCTCCTATATAGGTATCATAGCCGTAGGGCATTTCCATTATAAATCCGTGGGCATTTGCCAGCTTTGCCGCCTCTATTACCTCTTCCTCCGTAGCTTCCGGACATCCATACGCTATGTTGTCCCTTATATTCCCGGGAAACAGAAAGACGTCCTGCTGCACCATGCCGATATTCTTCCTCAGCGAACTCAGGGTGATATCCCTCACGTCCATTCCGTCTATTCTTACGCTGCCGCTCTCCACGTCGTAGAACCGCGGTATGAGGCTGCAGATCGTCGTCTTGCCTGCGCCCGACGGGCCCACTATGGCTATCGTCTCGCCGGCCTTCACCTTAAGATTTATCCCCGAGAGCACGCTGTCGCCTTCATCATAGCTGAAGCAGACGTCGTCGAACTCAACGTCTCCCGCCGCATCACCCAGCTCTTTAGCGCCCGGCCTGTCCACCACGGTCGGCTGCACCGACAGTATCTCCTGGAATCTCCTGAAACCGGCCATGCCCTGCTGATACATCTCGGTAAACCGTACAAAGGTATTGAGCGGCTGCAGAAACTGCCCTATATAGATGAGGTATGCCACAAAATCACCGGCGTTTATGATGCCCTTCGAGACAAAATATCCTCCCGATACTATCGTTATCACAATGACCATGTTGGAGAGAAATTCGGATACGGAATCAAATATCCCTATCTGCCTGACCGACTGGCCCCTGGCCTGCTTGAAGGTCTCATTCCCCACGTCGAACTTGGCTCTTTCCCTATCCTCGGCAGTAAAGGACTTTACCACCCGTATGCCCGATATGGAGCTCTCCAGACCGGCATTCACATCGGCCAGCTTCTCCCTCGTCTTGCGGAAAGTATACTCCAGTTTAAAGTTGTACATCACCATAAAATATAGTACGAAGGGCATAATGGCAAATATTATCAGCGTCAGCTTTATGTTTATAGTACACAGCAGGATGAAGGCGCCGATGATCTTGATCGTGGAGATGAGCAGGTCCTCCGGCCCGTGATGGGCCATCTCGGAAATATCGTTCAGGTCGTTCACCACTCTGGACATGATATGACCGGTCCTGGTGTTGTCAAAGAAATCAAAGGAAAGGTCCATGATATGGGAGAACGCCTCTTTCCTCATGTCGTACTCCATTCTCACGCCCATGAGGTGTCCGTAATAGCCTACGATGTACTGCAGTATCATCCTGACGAGATATATTACAAACAACGTTGCTCCGATTTTAAAGATCAGCTGGATATTCCCCTGCGGTATCACCGTGTTGATCAGGTCACGGGACACCATGGGATATACCAAATCCGCTGCGGAGATCAAAACGGCGCACACAAGGTCCAGTATAAAGAGCCCCATATGCGGTTTATAGTACTTCATGAGTTTTTTTATCATATATAATCCCCCGTTAAATACAAAAATAAAAGGGCAACGCAATCCCTCCATTGCCGCTTTCATGCATAACGCTCACCATTCTTATTCCTTTTAAAAATATTGCGGAAAGATGTACAAATCAGGCCGGGCCGGATAAACAGCGACAGGCAAAGCAACACGGCAGATATTCACTAATTTCGATTATAACGGCAGCTTCATACAAAGTCAATGCCCCGCAAAATAAATTTGCGGGGCACATTATATCAAAATATTTATTTCAGGTGCGCATCAAACCATCCGGTCATCTCTTTTAACCTTCTGATCCTGTGTTTGGGCTTGCCGCTGCGCGAGAGCTCGTGATTTTCACCGTGGAACAGGCACAGCCTGGCCTCCACGCCAAAATTCTTAAGCGCTGTGAACATCTGCAGCCCTTCGCCCATCCAGCACCTGTAGTCCTCATCCGAATGAATGAACAGCGTAGGCGTCTTTGCCCTATCCGCGTACTTCAGCGGAGAATGTTCCCAATACTCCTCAATGTTATCCCAGGGGCTGCCTCCGATCTCATTGGGATTGAAGTAAAACCCTATGTCGGTGGTACCGAAATCCGATACCCAATTGGATATGCTCCTCTGCGATGCTGCAGCCTTGAACCTGTCGGTATGGCCGATGATCCAGTTGGTCATAAAGCCGCCGTAGGAACCGCCCGTCACGCCCATCCTGTCACTATCTATATTGCCGTACCTTTCCAGTACATTATCGGTAAATTTCATCAGATCGTCATAGTCTATCGTCCCATACTTCTTTCTGATGTCCGCAAACTCATTGCCTCTGCCGTCGCTTCCCCTCGGATTGCAGAACATCACAAAGTATCCCTGGGAAGCCCAATACTGCATCTCATGGAAATATATCTCACCATACGCCGTCTTGGGTCCGCCATGTACGTCCAGTATGGCCGGATACTTCCTGCTCTTATCGAAATCCACCGGCTTGATGACCCAGCCGTCTATCACTACTCCCGGTGCCGTCTCCACTTCCAGTTTCTCCGGCCGCGACAGAGCTCTTTCATTGTGCAGCCATTCGTTGAATTCGGTGACCTGAACCTCGCCGCCGTTCTCCTGCCTGTACAATTCTGCTATTTTCAGGCCTCTGAACGCAGTGTAGAGTATGCGGCCCTCCTTTACGTCAAAACTGTCTATGGCGCCGTCTCTGCCGATCATCAAAACTATATTGCCCTCTTTATCCATCCTGTACAAATTGGCATTGTACCTATCCGTCGCCGTAAAATAAAGATACCCGCCGTCCGTCACAAAGGGCTCGTTCTCCCCGTATCTGCAGTCGCTGCCTACGGAATTGAACAGGCTCGTATCCAGATCGGGCGTTATGAGGCTGCGCCTTCCCGTCTTGACGTCGTATAAATAAAATTTCTGATTTTCATTTACGCCGTATCTCTCCATATCGGATGCCGCGGAAACTACGTTCTCTCCGTCGATAAAATCCGCATAGTCGTGAGACAGCTCGTTACCGTCGTCCAGCATGTCGAGCTTTCCCGAAGCAATATCATAGAGATATATCTCGTTGGTAAACGGCATCTTATCCACGTATTTACGCGAGCACATCACCGCCATGGACTTATCCTTGTTTAAGCTAAGTATCTCAACGTTTGTATATTCATCGGTTATAGGAGAGATCTCGCCGTCTCTGTATATGTACAGCCTGTTCCTCGTTTTATTTATAAATCCCTCTCCGTTGGCCCAGAACGGTATCTCGTCCAATACCTGATAGTCCTTCTCCTCTTTCCTGTTCTCCAGTTCCTTCCTCTTGTCATCATCGCTCAGGCCGTCAAGGCTCTTCCTGTTGACATTAAACTCCGCGGTAAACAGGTACATCCCCTCGTCGACCGGCAGTATGGCGGTGACCTTCCTGTCTATAGTGAAGGCCTCCGTAGCTTCTCCGCCGTGGATGCTTATCCTGTAAAAATGTGTAAACTCCTCGCCGCTTTCCAGCTTATCCTTATCCTTGGGGTTCCTATTCCCAGAGAACAGTATCGTCTCATTGTCCAGCCATTCGAAGCTGCCTTCCTTGTCCAATGCGGTAAGTTGAAAGTATCTGTCCTCCGTCGGATCATACACCCAAATATTCGACAGGTACTTGTTGTCATCCAGATCCATCCTATGGACAATAAATCCCGCATATTTGCCGTCGGGTGAATACTTCAGGCCCGATAGAAACTTAAACCGCGTAAAGTCATCCAGCTTAATTTTTTCCATCAAACTACCCCCCCCAATATGATATTCTCATACCCTGTTATACCATATTCGGAAGATAATTCAAAATCATAACTAGTCCGTCACTTTTTTAGCTGATAGGGCATGGTAGCCACAACGATATGTTTGTATTTGAGCAGCTGCTTTTCAACATACACACGCGTCCTGTTGTGAAGTATCTGATGCCATCCCTTGGTAACTATAAACTGAGGCAATATGACCGTAATTATTTCGCCCTCCTGATAATTATACTCTTCCGAATCTATGAACTTAAGCAGCGGTTCCACGATCTTTCGATAGGGCGAATACTGTACCACCAGTGGTATATCGATGTCCAGCATATCATACTGGTTTTTGATCTTTTCCGCCCGCTCTTCATCTATGGAAACATTAAAGGCCACGATGTTATCAGATATGGACTGCGCATATCTCAATGCACGCACGCTCGCTTTGTTGACGCTCTCTATGGGCACTATGACCCTTATATTATTGTAATCCTTCCTGAATTGGACCTGGCCTATCTGCTCTTTATTTATCCTCAATTGATCGGCTACATCCTCATAATGCTTCTTTATATGCAGCATGCAATATACTGCGATCGGCAGTACGATTATAACGGCCCATGCGCCCTCGCTGAACTTCGTCATACTGATGATGACCACGACCACTGCCGTTGCCATTGCGCCGATACCGTTCACCGCAGCTTTTAACTTCCAGTTTTTGCTTTTCTCCTTGTGCCACTTTTTAAACATACCGGTCTGAGAAAGCGTAAATGATATAAAGACGCCTATGGCATACAGTCCGATAAGCGCTTTGACCCTTGCCCTGAAGATAACTATAAGCATAATAGCTATGGCAGAAAGTGAAACTATGCCGTTTGAAAAACTTAAACGATCGCCCCTCATCCCGAATTGATGCGGTACATAACCGGATTTAGCCATTACGGACATTAACAGAGGAAAATCAGAGTATGCCGTATTGGATGCTATGATCAATATTATGAACGTAGTCGCAGTCACATAGTAGAATGCGAAATTCCTCCCGAATATTTTACTCGCAAGCTGGATTATAACCGCGCTGTCGCCAGGAACAATGTGATACATATTGACCAGCACCGCTACTCCCGCGAAAGTTATTATGACTAAAATTCCAAGCAAAAGTAGCACTCTCTTTGCATTTTTTACGGAAGGTTCTCTGAAATTGGGCACGCCGTTACTCACGGCCTCCACTCCGGTCAAAGCGGAACATCCGTTGGAAAAGGCCCTCAACAATAAAAATGTGGAGACCGTTCCTGTCGACTGTATCACAGCCGTATCGGGAACATAGCCTGTCCTGAGTTTAATAAAACCGGCAAATATCATGACGATTATACCTAATATAAATGCATAGGTCGGCATTCCGAAGATCCTCGAAGACTCCCTTATACCTCTTAAATTCCCCAGCATAAGTACGAGTACCAGTACAACGCATATCGGAACTGTATACGGCCGTAAAGACACAAAGGCCGACGTCAGCTGTTCCACGCCCGAAGACACGCTGACCGCCACGGTCAGAATGTAGTCGATAGCCAGAGCCGCGCCTGCCGTAACTCCTGCGGTTTTGCCCAGATTATCCGAGGCAACTATAAAAGCACCGCCGCCGTTAGGATAATTTTCAATCGTCTGCGAATATGAAAAGACAAGTATCACAAGTAAACTTAGAATTAATCCACATATTATAAGCATATAGTGATACGAAGCGAAACCCAAGATCGGTACCAACGCCAGAAGTATTTCCTCAACGGCATATGCCACCGACGAGATCGCATCACTGGCGAGTACGGGAAGTCCCCATACGACGCCGTATTTTTCCCCTTGAAGAGCCTCGTTTTCCAGAGGCGGTCCAATGAAGATCCTCTTTATTCTTTCTAACATACTATCCCCCGTTTTTTGTATATATTTGAATGTAACGCAAGCTAGTATAACACGTTTTCTGCCATATATCAACAAAGAAAACAAGAGCAACCATCAGAGCCATATGTATAAATTGAAGTAATGCTCAATATACTGAAAAACTGCCTTTAAATACTGCATTTAAGCATAAAAACACGGGGTTTTGAACCAATCGAACGGCCCATCATTATTGTTTACAAATGGAGTATAATGATACATAATCATGCATTAAATAAAACCCTGGGAAAGACGCTTCATAAGTGAAGGATCCATTTCAGGGTTTTAAACAAATCATAAAGTCTGGCAGCGGCCTACTCTCCCCTAAGTAG